>OGKN01000777.1_pt1 | contig 13257 bp, 9 predicted proteins | sample 1572511 | NCBI WGS metagenome assembly OGKN01 (sample SAMEA2582150, study PRJEB24529) | metagenome | reverse complement strand
GTTAGCACGGGGTTGGCTCGCCTACCCCGTGACACCGGTGGCATGCGCAACTACCGCCGAAGTGCGGTTGTAGAAACGCCGAGAACCATCGCCAGGCCGACCATCGTCGCGGAGCGTCTGCTCTTTTTCCGATTTCGCCGATTCTGTCTTGCTCATACATCCAAAACAAGCCGATGCAAAATCTCTCATTACAAGAAGCCATTAGAATAAACTCATGCCGACCTGAAAAAAAGGGACGCCGCCGTTGCCGGCAGCGCCCCCAATTCAAAGTCTATGTTTAACCGTAAACACTATGGTTGGTCTGAATCCCACCAAACATTAAGTGTGTTAACTTGATCTGAGTTGTACCAAGCCTTACCCGGAAGTTCAGAAGCACCAGGAATCTCAGCACCGATAGCCATTACATTGTCAGAGTTGTAGTTGATTTCAATAGACGCTGGCTTCCAGCGACGCGGACCCTTACCCATCGGACAGTAAGTCAGATATTTTGGATTGTTCATATACTCATACGACTTGTTCCAGTTCATGAAGATGTTAGTGTCGAAATCGTGACGACGGAAATCGTTCCAAGTTTCAACCATAAACAACTCGGTCATGAGCTTTTGAGTCATAATCTTACCCATTGTGATGTCGCCGGCTGTTCCGAGAGCGCCACCATCAGCGCAGTAAGCATCGATGTCGGCCTGCTTCATCGGAGTGAACGACGGGCAGTCGTTCAAAGCAGGATCTTCCTGACACCACTTAGTCAACTGATCGTTTACAGCCTCAATGTGAGCCTTCACTGCGGTCTGATAAGCAGCGAATGCACCAGCCTTGTCGCCCTTGCGCATCAGCACCTCAGCCTTGATGAAGTTGGCTTCCCAATAAGTGCCAAGGTAAGTAGGGCTTGACGGACGAACCTGGAAGATACCGCTGATTGCAGACTGGTCTTTACCAGCGTTGCCACGCCACAGAAGGTCTACATTCTTTGAATATCCCTTGCTGCTCGATTTGCTCTGTACGAATACGGTATCGCCCCAACGCTCAGCGTTGTCAGTTTTGCAGTACCAACGATTCTTCGTATTGTCCCAGATAGTCGGGTACGGGCCAGAGTTGCTGAAGATATTTGATGTGAGGTCAACACCTACAGAACGACGCCACTTGCCGTCAGCAGTCCATTTGATTTTCTGACCGAATGCCTCAGCAGGAGTATCGGCAGATTTTCCACTGCGCTGCCATGGGATGAAGTGGTCGGCACGTGGGTCTTCAATACCCTTGCCGTCGAAGTTGGTCAAGTTCTCAAAGTATGTTTTCGTAACATAGTAGTTCGAGTTCATACCAACGCATGAGTAAACTGTAGAATAGTCAACGGTCTCGTTCCAACCAAGCACGTCGTGAGTGCTGCCGTCGGTATCCGTGTGGCGGATAACTGTGTTGTCGGCATTGCTCTGCTGTGCCTTTGCAAGGCAGTCAAGGATAGCTTGCTCATCATATTTGCCTTCTTTCCAAGAGCCGGCAGTCTTCTTGCTCAAGTGGTTCAACCAACGAGCCTTCAACAAGTAAGCAAACTTGAGCCATTTCTGGGCATCACCGTTGTTCCAGCTATCGCCGGCAGCTAATGGCTGCGCAGAATCCGGCTGGTCTTTCTGGAACAGCTCGATAGCCTCATCAATATCGGCCATACAACCCATAAAGATTGTTCTGCCGGTATCAAATTTTGGAGAGTCAATATTTGAGAAAGTCTCAGTATATGGCATCTCCCCAAAAATATCAGTCATAAGCATAAATCCGTATGCCTTGATCAGACGAGAAGCTCCAGCATAGTGGTATGCGCCATCAGCCATTGCCTTATCATACATCGTTTTCAAGTTGGGGCCTACACCCACGAAGAACCACTGGTAGGGGTCTCCGCTACGGGTAGCCGAGCCGAGGTTCCACAAAGCGGCGCCCTGGTCGCGGGCATTACCTCCAGAAACGATGTTGCCGGCATAGTAAGATGCGTTGCAACCTGTGTTCATATAGTCATGGCTCATATAAAATTGGCACCATGGCAACAAGTTCTGATAGCTCACTGTCTCAACAGAAAGAGAAGTGGGGTTTGTATTGATGTCGAGCCAGTCGTTGCAGGATGTCGCCGACAATGCCAGTGCCGCACCAAGAATCATTGATTTATATAATTTCATAGTTGTCAAGTTTTAAGAAATTAGAATGTCAAGTTTACACCAAATGCGAAGCTTGCTGTTGCAGGAACACCGCAGTAGTCGATACCTACTGAAGAAGAACCTACGACACCTGAACCTGCTGCTGCCACTTCTGGGTCACCGTCATAGTTGGTGAAGAGAAGAACGTTGTTGGCAGTTGCTGTGAACACTGCACGCTGGATGAATTTAGATTTTGCGAGCAATGACTTCGGCATCTCGTAAGAGAGTGAGATTGTGCGCAGACGGAGAGAGTTGACCTCCTTCATGAAGTTGGCACTTTCCTTTGCGTAGTATGTCTGCCAGTAACCGTTGATGATAGTCTCGCCGCTGGCTTCCTTACCATTGTATTGATAAGTCTTGCCTGCCTCAAATTCAAATGTACGGTCTTCGTAGATTGGGTTGTCTTTTGTACCACCTGTTTGCACAACTCCGTCAATTCTCAAATAGTCGCGGTTTTCTGTCAATTTGCTTGTTCCGGCTACGGTCATAGCATACTGTGTACCGTTGTAAACGTGTCCACCTACGCGGAATTCCCAAAGCATGTTGAACGTAAAGTTCTTCCAAGTCAATGTGTTGTTCCAACCGCCTTGTAACTTAGGCTCACGGTTACCAATTTCGTATGTAGTGCTACCATCGCATGTCGGCATACCGTTAGCGTCAAGCACTACCTTGCCGTCTGCTGTGCGAGTCCAGCGAGAACCGGAGATTGCCATGAAGTTACCGTCGTTGAACGAAGCAGCCTTTGCGTTACCTACCTGTACGTCTGTCACGTAAAGGATTTCGCAGCCGTCGAGAAGGTTGCCTACAGTACCGCGGTTACCAGAGAGATTGATACCGGTTTCCCATGTCCAGTCCTTAGTTTGGATTGGTGTGCCACTGATGCTCAACTCCATACCCTTGTTGTAAACGTCGCCGGCGTTGACTGAGTACAGGATGTAGCCCGAACCGTTTGACAAACGAGGAGTAAGAATCTGGTTGTAAGAGTTGTTGGTGTAGTAAGCGTAGTCAAATTTCAAGCGGTTCTTGAAGAAACGGAGTTCAAGGCCCAACTCTGTAGACTCTGTGATCTCAGGTTTCAAGTTGGCGTTACCACGCTGCCAATGGTGTCCCACTCCAGACACGCCACCGATATATGTACCTACCGGCCACAAGTATGTGCTGGTAACATAAGGATTGGTGTCCTTACCTACGCGAGCCCAAGATGCGCGAATCTTACCGAATGTAAGAATGTCGTTGTTCATCACGTCAAGATCCTGAAGCAACTGAGTGAATGCGAAAGCACCGCTGACAGATGGATAGAAGTAAGAACGGTTGTCGATAGGAAGAGTAGACGACCAGTCGTTACGCCCTGTAACTGTTGCAAACACTGTGTTCTTCCAGTCCGCACGGAACTCACCGAATACGCCCACAAGACGTTTTTGTGTTCTTGAACTTTGGAAATTGCGGTCTGTAGGAAGAGCGTTGTCGAATGCATAGAAACCTGGAACCTGGAAGTTGTAAGCCATTCGGTAGTTGCTTGTTGTCTTAGTGTCGTCGGTCGATGTGCCGAGCATCAGATTGAGGTTGAAGTCGCCGAACTGCTTGTTGAAGTTGGTCATCAAGTTGGTCGACAAATATTGGTAGCGGAGAGAGTTCTCGCTCAACATACCTTTCTGCCAAGCCTCCTTGTATACACCGCCGGCACCGATACGGTTGGTGTTCTCAGTAGTATAAGAGTCGATACCCATACGGTAAGAAATCCACCACCAGTCGGTAATGTCGGCTTTTATTGAGAAGTTGCCGGTGAAACGCTCGGTGTTGTCCTTCATCTTGTTGTTGTTCAAAATCCAATATGGGTTGTCGCGCTCGTCAGCTACGTCAAGACGGTCGCCGAACATGCGGTAGCGTGTGCCGTCTTCGTTCTTATAATGAGTCATGTCGTCTGTAGGCGACCACATATAAAGACTTGACATTGTACCTGATCCGCTTGATCCATAAAGCGCTGCAGAAGTGATGGTCTTGTCGGTGCGTGCCTGTGAGTAAGCCACGTTGGCACCGAATGTGAACATCTTGAATTTCTGCTCGCCGTTGAAGCGGAATGTAGTCTTGGTGTAGCCGGTTGTCGGGATGATACCGTCCTGATCGTAGAACGAACCAGAAAGGAAGAAATTGCTATTCTTCGTACCACCAGAAATACTTAGGTTTGTATCCCATGCTCCAGCCTGCTGGAAAAAGTCACCGATATTGTCGTAAATTGGTGTGTCTGCATCAACTTTTGTTCCCCATGAATTATAAGCGAAATCGTCAAATGTAGTACCAATATAGTTCCCAGCTTTATCATAGTTGTCCTGAAGGAAACCACGGCGATAGCGGTTCTGGGTCTTAGGAAGATCCTTAACCCAAGAAGTGATATATTTAGCGGAGAGGTTGACCTCAACGCGTCCTTCTTTACCTTTCTTAGTAGTGATGATCACAACACCGGCAGATGCGCGCGAACCATAAAGAGCGGCTGCGGCAGGACCTTTGAGGACCGACATGTTCTCGATATCCTCAGGGTTGATATCCATCACACGGTTTGAGTTGGTTGTTGATGTCGACAAAGTACCGTCGAAGGCTGAGTTGCCGACTACGGAAGTCGAGTTGTCATAAATCACACCGTCAACAACAAACAGAGGCTGGTTGTCGCGCTCCAATGATGTACCACCACGGAGAATGATTTGCGAACCGGCACCTGCAGAACCTGAAGTCTGCGTAATGTTGACACCAGCAATCTTACCAGAAAGCGAGTTGATGGCGTTGGCTGACTTGTTTTTCATCAATTCGTCGGCGTTAAGATCGTCGACAGCGTAGCCAAGCGACTTTTTGTCTTTCTTGATACCGAGAGCGGTTACGACCACCTCGTCCAGATTTTGGGTTGTGCTTTTCAATGTCACAGTGTAGCTACGGGCAGCGCCAACAGCCACTTCCTGAGTCTTGGCACCCACATAAGACACGACAAGCACCTGACCTGGCTTGGCTTGCAGACGGAATTTACCATCGGCGTCAGTAGCCGCGCCACGATTTGTGCCTTTGACCGATACAACCGCCCCTATAAGAGGCTCTCCATTGGAATCATAAACAATTCCTGTTACTTCACCAGCCTGAGTCTGAGCATATGCTGTACCCCCCCCCATTGGTATGAACGGGGTTGCTCCTGCGAGTGAAAGTGCCACGAACATTGCACTTAGATTTTTCATAAGCATAATTAATTTATTTGGTTTGTTCCCACTTTTTACGGTGAGGGTTTTTCTCATAACAATCTCGTGCCGCCAAGCCATTTAAACCACGGCTTTTGCAGCTCAAATGGTTTTAGTCAATGCAAATTGAGCAAAAAAAAGCGAGACAAGCAAATATTTTTAATGTTTTTTTCGCATTTCTCAAACAATTTTTACCCAAAAAGAGAAAAATGTTTTAAAACATAATTTCACAACAAAAAAATCGGATACACATCGCTGCATCTCCGATTCCATCAGCCTTCTCAACCACTGACAATTCATCGCAAAGCATTGGACACAGTAGGAACAAACTGCACTCCCAAGGCTGCGGCAATACGAAGGAAACTGGACAGCTGCACATCCACCTTGCCTCGCTCCACTCTTGCAATATAGCTCTGCTCTCTGCCCAATTTGTCAGCAAGTTGCTTCTGCGTCATTCTCAGTTCCTGCCTACGGCTACGCAATATTTGCCCGTAATACCATGAAAGCGCCTCCTCATGGAATTCATCACGAGCCGGTGTGTCTTGTCTTCCGTATTCATCAGCCAATTGCTGATTGAACGTTGGCAGTTTCTCTAATTTTTCTTCATTCAACTTTCTCATTGTTCCAACTCCTTTAATATAGATTGTGCCAATTCTATTTGCTTCCGATATTCTTTTGTTGATTTTTTCAGGAAGCCATTCAAAAGAACAATCTTTGTTGATTCTATTATATTTGATTTATCTACGGCAAACAAAATGGTACGATATTCATTATTACCAACCGAGACCCTCATTTCATACAAATCTGTATTCTCAAGATGCTTGACAAATTTTGTTGACACATCATAAATTGTCGTTATCACATCTATGACATATTTAAATTTTGTCTGCACCTTTGCTGGCAAAGATGCATAAAATGCCTCAAATTGTGGTGTCTTGTAAACAATTCTAATCTCTTTCATACGGACGCCTATAGCTTTCGCTCTGCAAATATAACCAATTAGTCATATTCACACAATAGAAAGCAACAAAAAAAATCGGAGACACATCGCTGCGTCCCCGATTCAATTATTCACCACTATTCTACTCTCAGATAATCTTTTCCAAATCCTTAGTGTTCTGTCTAACCATCTCGTCGCTCACCTGATAATTGGCAAGATCGCCGGAAATATACTGGTCATATGCCGCCATGTCGATAAGCCCGTGACCCGACAGGTTGAAGAGTATCACCTTGCTTTCGCCAGCCTCTTTTGCCTTCTTCGCCTCGCGGATGGCAGCGGCGATTGCGTGCGACGACTCCGGCGCCGGGATTATGCCCTCCGAACGGGCAAACATTGTGGCTGCGGCAAAGGTTTCAAGCTGCGGGATGTCGACCGCTTCCATCAGGTTGTCCTCCTTCAGCTGGCTCACCACCGATCCTGCTCCGTGGTAGCGCAGTCCACCGGCATGGATATTTGCAGGCGCGAAATTATGTCCGAGCGTGAGCATCGGGATGAGCGGTGTGTAACCAGCCTCGTCGCCGAAATCGTATTGGAACACGCCGCGTGTCAGCTTCGGGCACGACTCCGGTTCGGCGGCGATGAAGCGCGTGTTGCGCTCTCCGCTGAAATTGTGGCGCATGAACGGGAATGAGATTCCGCTGAAGTTGCTGCCTCCGCCGAAGCATCCAATCACGATGTCGGGATATTCGCCAGCCATAGCCATCTGCTTTTCCGCCTCAAGTCCGATTACCGTCTGGTGCAGCGCCACGTGGTTGAGCACCGACCCGAGCACGTATTTGCAGTTTGGCGTCGACATCGCAAGCTCCACAGCCTCTGAAATCGCCGTGCCGAGCGAACCTTGATAATTAGGATTGTCGGTTATGATTTTACGTCCTGCCTTCGTCGACATACTCGGCGACGCTATCACCTCTGCGCCGTAGGTCTCCATTATGGAGCGGCGGTAAGGTTTCTGATGATAGGACACCTTAACCATATAGACGGCAAGCTCCAGTCCGAAATGCTTGGCGGCAAGCGAAAGTGCCGCGCCCCACTGTCCGGCGCCCGTTTCAGTCGTTATGTTTGTAACGCCCTGTTGCTTGCAGTAGTATGCCTGCGGCACTGCCGAGTTAAGCTTGTGCGAGCCTACCGGGCTGACGCTTTCGTTCTTGAAATAGATATGTGCCGGAGTGTCGAGAGCCTTCTCCAAGCCGCGGGCGCGCACCAACGGTGTAGGACGCCAGATTTTGTACATGTCGCGCACCTCCTCCGGGATTTCAATCCAAGTGTCGGCGGTTTTCATCTCCTGGCGCGATGCCTCTTCTGAGAAAAGAGGGAACAGATCTTCCGCTGTAAGCGGTTGTTTCGTTGCCGGGTTGAGCATTGGACGGGGCTTGTTGGGCATCTCCGCCACGACATTGTACCATGCTTCTGGAATCTCCTTTTCTTGCAAAAGGAATTTTTTCGAATCTTCGTTCATATCTGCATATTTATTTATTGACACTGCAAATATATGCCTATTTTTTGAATAAGCAAAACTTTTCGCATAAAAAATTAGATTTTATTCGAAATAAAACGAACATTCTGCATAAATATTACTTTATGCAATAGATTCCACCAGTTTTTGTATAATTTCAGGGAGATGCGCCTGCTCGAGCGCGTGGATTTTTGCGGCAAGAGTGTCGGGAGTGTCGGACGGGGTGACCGGACAACGGAACTGGGCAATCACCGCTCCCGTGTCGACACCTTCCGACACATAGTGGACGGTGATGCCGCTCTCCGCCTCGCCGGCAGCGATAACGGCGCGATGCACATTCATCCCCCACATTCCTTTGCCTCAGAACTTCGGCAGCAGCGACGGATGCACGTTGACAATCCGTTCGGGAAAGGCTTCCAGCACTTCCTTCGGCACCACTGTGAGAAATCCGGCAAGCACCACCAGGTCGACTGCTACGTCACGCATCACAGCGACTGCCTTTTGCGGATTTTCGCGCCATTCAGCACGCGGAACGATCACCGCAGGCACTCCATAGGGCTTCAGCCTGTCGATCACCGGCGCCTCGCGGTCGGCAATCAGCAACGCCACTTCCGCCACATCTGAATTTTGAAAATATGCGGCAAGATTCTCGGCGTTGGAGCCTGTTCCGGAAGCAAGAATGGCGATGCGGCGTCTCATGGCTGATTAGAATTTCTGCATGTCGACAAGTTTCTTGTAATAGCGGTTCATGGCGATAAGCTCGTCGTGCGTGCCGCGTTCCACGATTTTGCCCTCATGCATCACGCATATCTGGTCGGCGTTGCGGATTGTTGACAACCGGTGGGCAATGACGAGAGTGGTGCGGTTTTTCATCAGCCGGTCAAGAGCCTCCTGTACCAGACGCTCGCTCTCCGTGTCGAGAGCCGATGTCGCCTCGTCGAGAATCAGCAACGGAGGATTCTTTAGTATCGCGCGCGCGATGCTTATGCGCTGACGCTGTCCGCCCGACAGTCGGCCTCCGCGGTCGCCGATATTGGTGTCGTAGCCCTGCTCGGTCTCCATAATGAAGTCGTGGGCGTTGGCAATGCGCGCAGCCTCTTCCACCTGCTCGCGCGTGGCTCCGTCAACACCGAAGGTTATGTTGTTGTAGAAACTGTCGTTAAACAGTATCGCCTCCTGATTGACGTTGCCCATCAATGCGCGCAGATCCTTGACGCGGAACTGGCGGATGTCGGTGCCTCCGATAGAGATTGAGCCCTCCTGCACGTCGTAGAAGCGCGGCAACAGGTCGGCGAGTGTCGACTTTCCGCTGCCCGACTGTCCCACCAGCGCCACCGTCTTGCCATAAGGGATTTCCAACGTGACACCGTCGATCACCCAATCCTGACCATAGCGGAAGCGCACTCCGTCATAGCGGATGTCGAAATTCTCCGACGGCAGGGTCTTTGGCTCGGCAGGGTCTTTTATAGGATTGTCGGCACTGAGAATCTTGTCGATACGCTCCATCGACGCCAAACCTTTCTGCACGGAGTAGACCGCCTTCGACAGGTCTTTCGCCGGATTGATGATGCTGTAGAAAATCACCATATAATATATGAATGTGGGCGCGTCGATGATATTGTTGCCTGAAAGGATGAGTGTGCCACCAAACCACAGCACGATGGCGATGGTCATCGTGCCGAGAAACTCGCTCATCGGATGTGCGAGCGCCTGACGCCGGTTGATGCGGTTCGACGTGTTGTAGAACTGCTGGTTCTCACCGTGGAAACGCGCGCTCATCTTATGTTCCGCATTGAACGCCTTGACAATGCGCAAGCCGCCGAGCGTCTCCTCGATGGTCGACATCAGCGTGCCCCACTGCTGCTGTCCCACGAGCGACGTGCGCTTCAGCCTCTTGCCTATGCGCCCCATCACGAGTCCAGCCACTGGCAGCAGCACAAACACAAAAATCGTCAGCTGCCAACTAATCACAATCATCATGCCCAGGCACACGACAATCATAATCGGATTCTTGAACATCATATCGAGCGATGCCATGATGGAGTTTTCCACCTCAGCCACGTCGCCCGACATACGCGCCATCACGTCGCCCTTGCGCTCGCTCGAGAAGAAGCCGATAGGAAGGCCCAGAATCTTGTCGTAGACAAAATTGCGGATGTCGCGCACGATTCCCGAACGAATCGGGATCCGGAAATAGAGGCTGAGATATGTGGCGCCGGTCTTGAATGCGGTCATCACCACGAGTGCCACAGCTAGAAGCATCAGGGTGACCGACGGACCAAGATGAATTTTGCAATAATATGCAGAATAGTAGAAATTATTGATTGCCTCCTCCTTAAACGACCCGCTTGTCCAGTCCAAATAGTGATAGACCACCCCTTTGTCGCCCATAAAGAGCATCTCGAGAATCGGGATTATCAATGCAAAGGAGAAAAGCGTCAGAAACGCCGCCAGGATATTGAAGAAAATGTTGAGAAACAAATATTTCTTGTATGGCGGCACAAAGCGGCGCAATATTTTAAGGAATTCTTTCATTATTAATTTCTAAATAAAATTTAAAGTGGTGCAAAGATACGCAGATTTCTGCATTCTGTCTATTATGCGATTGCTTTTCGGTCGCATTTAACTACTTTTGTATACAAAAATAGAAGGAAAAATGAGAAACTCGACCTATTTACTTACTGTCATAATCTCGCTTTTTTCAACAGTCTTCGCATCGGCTGCCGACGTCAAGGGTCTGCTCGTCGACAACAACGACCAGACTCCGCTGATAAGCGCCACGGTGCAGTTGCTGTCGGCACGCGACAGCAGCCTGGTGAAAGGCGTCGTGAGCGATGTCAACGGTCATTTCCGCTTCACGGGAGTGGCTCGCGGTAAATATGTGGCAAAAGTATCGTATGTAGGCTACGAGACAACTACCGTGGCGATCAGCGTTGGCGACGCTACCGTCGACCTCGGCAAAATCGCCGTCAAGGAAAACTCCATCGTGCTGCGCGATGCCGAAGTGACGGCGGTACGCGCTGAAGTGAAGGTAATGGAAGACACGGTGGAATACAATGCCGACTCCTACAAAACACAGCCAAACGCCGTGGTGGAGGACTTGCTGAAACGTCTGCCGGGAGTGGAAGTGGGCAGCGACGGCAAAATCACGGCGCAAGGAAAGGAAGTCACCAAAATCCTTGTCGACGGCAAGGAGTTCTTCTCCGACGATGCAAAGGTGGCGTCGCGCAACATTCCTGTCGACATGGTCGACAAGTTGCAGGTTATCGACCGCAAGAGCGACTTGGCAAGGATAACCGGCGTTGACGACGGCGAGGACGAGACCGTGATCAACCTTACGGTGAAAAAAGGCATGAAGCAGGGATGGTTCGGCAATGCGACAGTGGGCTACGGCACCGACAACCGCTACTCCGGCAACCTGATGGTGAACCGGTTTGTCAACGACAACCAGTTTTCAATCGTGGCTGACGCCAACAACATCAACGAGATGTCGTTCTCGATGCCCGGCAGCGGACGTTTTCGTCGCTTCGGCGGTGTCGACGGTGTGAACGACGCGCAAAACGTGGGTTTCAATTTCAACGTGGGCAATGATGAGATATTCCGTGCCGGCGGCGATGTGATGTATTCCCACAGCCGCCAAAAAACGCGGCAGACAAGCGACAAGCAGTATCTGTTTGCCGACTCGACAAGCTATGAGAACGCTTTCAGCAACGCAATCGACCGCAGCCACAACCTGACGGGCAATTTCCGAATGCAATGGCAAGTCGACTCGCTCAACACTCTTGATCTCCGCCCATCGTTTATGCTGAGTGTCAACGACAGCGACAAGGCGTCGTGGAGCCGAGCAGCGGCACGAGCTACGACATCGGCGGCAAGGTGGTCTACAACCATAAATTCCGCAACCGCCCGGGGCGCTCGTTCTCCACGCAGCTGACTTACAAATACAGCAACACAAACGAGGACGAGACCACATATTCAATCAACAAATATTTCCTTCAACCCGACCAGGACGAGACTCGTGACCAATACACCGACAACCATCAGTGGAGCAGCCGTGTGGGCGCGCGTCTGACGTGGACGGAGCCTATCGGCGACATCAATAAGGCCCGGTTTCTGACGTTTGCCTACCGCATGAACTACTACTTCAACAATGCCGACAAACTGGTGTACAACGCCGACCGTGAATATGATCCGCAACGCGCCCTGCGCATACTCGAGGACGACTACGGCATCGTGACAAATCACGTGGTTGCAAACACTCTGGCCGCCGAGAGCGGTGTGCTCGACGAAGACCAGAGCAACAGGTTCCGCAACGACCAGTTCTCACAGCAGATACGCGTCGGATTCAAGCAGAACCGCAAGAAATACCGCCTCAACGTGGGCGTGTCGGTCAACCCGACAATGATGAAGAGCGAAAACCTGCTGAACAGCGAGAAAAACATCCCGGAACGATGGGTGTGGAACTATGCGCCGTTCATGCGGTTCCGCTACTCCATCTCGAAGACAAACTCACTCGCCATCGACTATCGCGGACGCTCGACGTCGCCAACAATGACGCAGTTGCAACCAGTCCCCGACGAGAGCAATCCGTCGCGCATCGTGGTGGGTAATCCCAACCTGCTGCCAGCGTTCAACCACCGCATCTCCGTGCGCTACAACAATTTCAACCAAGAGCGTCAGAGCAGCATTATGGCGTTTGGAGGAATCAACGTGGCGCAAAACAGCATCGTCTCAAAAACCATCTACGACAAGGAGACCGGCAAGCAGACCACCACATACGACAACGTGAACGGTGTGTGGAGCGCAGACGGAATGATGATGTACACGTCGCCAATCGGAAACCGAGGCTGGAGATGGACCAACAACGCATTCGCACGCTATTCGCGCGCCGTGGGATTCAACAACGGAGAGCGAAACTACAGCGGAACGCTGATGCTGAGCGAAACTCCGAGCATCGCCTTCCGCAACAACATCGTCGACATTGAGCTGCGCCCGTACTACAACTATCAGCAGACACGCAACTCAATTCAGACCGACAACCGCGACATCCACTCATACGGCGGTTCGTTAAACGCAAATTACTACACTCCTTTCGGACTGTCGATAGGCTCCGACATCACCTACAGCGCCACCAGCGGATACTCTGCCGGCTACGACAACAACCAATGGCTTTGGAACGCGTCGCTGTCATACGAATTTCTCAAAGACAAGTCGGCGACAATTGCACTGAAGGCATACGACCTGCTGCAACAGAAGAAAAACGTGTCGCGCAGCGTGACGGCAAACTACATTGAGGACCAGCAGTTCAACACCGTGACGCGCTACGTGATGCTGACGTTCTCCTACCGCTTCACACGGCTCGGCAAAGGCACGTCGGAAAAAGACATCAACTACGACGGTTTCGCCCCC
>OGKN01000760.1_pt1 | contig 13447 bp, 7 predicted proteins | sample 1572511 | NCBI WGS metagenome assembly OGKN01 (sample SAMEA2582150, study PRJEB24529) | metagenome | reverse complement strand
TTCGACGTTTTACACCTCTTACAGACTGCAAAAATAGGGGAAATAGATTGATTGACCAAAGAATTAAAGAAATAATTCCTTAATCGGTGATCTTTCCGATTTTTTCGCCATTGGCCGCTTTCTTGCGCAAGGCGCGCGGGGTGTCTCCGAAGGAGTCTTTGCAGAAGTGTGCAAGGTGGGACAGCGAGTCGAAACCATACCGGTTGCAAATCTCTGTAATCCGCATATTAGAGTGCTGTAGGTCTTCGAGGATGCCTTCCCGTTTTTTCTCCAGCATCCATTCGTAGACGGGCACGCCGTATAAGTTTCGGAAGAGACGGCGGAAGGTGGTGGTGTTATAGCCTCCCAGATGTGCGAATTCTTCGACGTTCTTCGCTTTGCTGTAATTCTGCATGACAAAGTATTGGAAACTTTCCGTATAGGTGCTGATCGGGTAGAAGAAAGCCCTCAACTGGGGCAGGGGATAGTAATTGGTGATCATATACACCATCTCCTGACATTTCAGGTCGATATATTTGCCGCAGGCGGGTGTCGATTCGTCAAGGTATGCGGCTACGTCGTTGATGAGATAGAACAGGCGCGGGTTCATCACCATTGGGGTGTAGGTCAGCGGGCCTTCTGCCTGGTCGATGATTTCACGGTAGCGGTTTTCGCATAGCAACGGCAGTTCGTTGAACCAGAAAAGGATGTATGATACGTCCGTCAGTGCCAGTATCTCGTATTTTGAGCCGATGGCTTGCAGGATAAACTGTTTCTCGTGTAGTGTCGTTCCGGGATGTTCGTCACTGTTGATCAGCAATTCGCCCTCGATCATAAAGAGCATGCAGTTTTGCGTGCACTTATCCTTCGGAATATGCTGCCCTCTGAGCAGATTTCTGTGAATAAGAGTACTTTCCATCGCTTTGGGGCATCCTGAGCAATCTGTATGTTGAGCACAAAGTGAGTCTTTTGACATGGGTTTTATCCGTGAATCGTTGTCTACAGGGACAAAGATAGTCGTTTTTTGTGAAAATAAAATTCTTTCTTCCATTATGTTTTAGCAGAAACGGGGATATGATTGTCTTTATTGGTTTTGTTTGCACAACTTTGAAGTTTCACGGACTCCTGAATGGCGTTCTTTAATACATTAATACATTTTTATCTGCCATCTGCAGCATTTTCTTCATCCCTTTACATGATATATTCAGAACAAGTAGTTTCATCATTAGTTCCACCTGTTGAAACCAAGTGTTTCAAGGCATGAAACAAACTGTTTCAAGTAATGAAACTTCTTGGAACAACTGTCGATTTCGTTCATATGACAGCTCGATTCAACTCACTTGACCGCATAAGTTGCTCTGATTGACCTGTCCGTTCGAAAGGTATTATTTCATTTTTCAGTCAATAATGGATGACTTCTCAGCTGTTAATACCTGATTTCTCAATTATTAATAGCTGACATGACAATCGTTAATAGCTGACGCGTCAGATGTTAATACCCAGTAAATCAAAGTATAATGTAGGATAAACGACCTATATGCCGTGGTGGCAGAGTGAGAGCAAACCCTTGCTCTCACTCTGCCACCATACTTGCTGTAATGCTTGAAATGCCGATGAATAAAGGGATACACGCGAATAATGAGAGCGTTAGGGCAAAACTGCTATCTTTTTCACTTGTAGCAGCTGCCTAAGTTCAAGTTATAAATGCGACAGTTCAGTTTCCGTACCAGTCACTTACTTATTATAGTATTTTTCAAGCAGTTCCTGCATTTCCGGATATTTCCCGTCCGTATCTCCGGTTTCTTTGCGAAGTCTCAATAAGTCTTTCTTCATCTGTTTGATGACAGGTGCATATTTCGGATCGTTGTATGCATTATGATTCTCGTGCGGATCATTCTGTAAGTCATAGAAGTCCCATGACGGAGTAAAGTCAAAGTTCTCCGTATCAGTCATGTCTAGATTTCGGGCATAATAGAAGATCAGCTTGTAACGGTCTGACCGGATGGCGAAGTGCGCGGGACGAATAGCATGATTGGTCCAGTAGCGATAGTAGATTTCTTTTCGCCAGTCGGTCGGCGTGTTGCCTTCCAGGTTGCTGACGAAGCTGTCTCCTTGCACATTCTCCATCTTTACTCCGGCAAATTCTGCCAGCGTCGGTGCGAAATCGACATTCAGTATCAGATCGTCCAGACGTTTTCCTGCGGGTACCTTCTTCGGATAACGGATAACGAAAGGCATACGAGCCGATTCTTCATAAAACATCCGTTTGTCGAAGAAGCCGTGTTCGCCTAGGAAATAGCCTTGGTCGGAGACGTAGATGACGATGGTATTGTCGGCGATATTCATTTCGTCCAGAGCGTTTAGGAGTTTGCCGATGTTGTCGTCGACGGTAGCGCCGCAACGGAGGTAGTCACGGATAAACTTTTGGTAGGAAGCACGTCTGGCGGCCGTCCGTTGCATCCCTTCGGTGCTGAACGGCAGTCCGGGGTAGCGACACCACCACTTGTCGGGGTCCTGTGATGCGATGCGCCAGCGACGTTCCAGCTCTTCCAGTGTCTGTCCTTTGAAAGAACGGCCGTTGGTTTCCGGTCCCCAGTCCAGCAGGTTTTCGGGTTCGGGGAAGGTGACGCCGTCGTAGAGATGCTCCATGCGTATCGGGTAGTCGTAGGGTTCGTGCGTTGCTTTGAAATGGCAGCACATCAGGAAGGGCTGGTTGCCGTCCTGCTCTTTCATCCATCGGATGGCTTTCTCGGTGACGAGGTCGGTGGAGAAGCCGAGCACCCGTTCGCCGAACCGGCGGTTGCCGGGCCACGGGTCGGTGCTCTCTATGAAAGTCGGGTCACGGTATTCGCCTTGATCGTAGAAGATGGAGTAGTAGTCGAATCCTTGCGGTTGCGACTGGATATGCCATTTGCCGACGAGTCCGGTGTGGTATCCGTTGGCTTGTAGCAGGGTGGCAAGGGTGGGGATGGAGGTGTCCAGTGAGTCCGCAAGGGTGTACAGTCTGTTCCGGTGACTGTATAGACCGGTGAGGATACTGGCACGGCTGGGTGCTGAGATAGAGTTGGTGCAGAAACAGTTGTCGAGCACTACCCCTTCTTTTGCCAGCCGGCGGATGTTGGCGTTGTGGGCATATTCTGCCAGTACTCCGCCATAGATGCCCCAGGCTTGGGAGGTGTGGTCGTCACTCAGGATAAAAAGGATGTTGGGGCGTTGTCCGGCAGGTTGAGCGCCTTGCAGGTGCGTCATGGTTCCGGCTGCCAGCAGACCGGTAAGTACGAGTTTATTCATATACGTATAGATGTTGCATTTCTTCAAAAGTCAGTCTAAGTTAGACGGTTGCTTTCATGTAGATAAATGATCATATGAACTGATTTTATGCCTAAAGATAGTGATTGTTATTCACTTTGTATTATAATCCGGAAAACTTTTGCGATTTAATGTAATTGATTCCGGTAAAACACTTAATTCCCTTTTTAAAAGGATGTTTTTGTTTTACATCTCTCAATAAGAAACTTTATGTTGATTTTTGGAAGTATTATAGTGATTTTTGAACATTTGTTTTCTTTGCCTGTACCTACTTTTGCGATCAAAACCCATTAATTATCAATTATTATGCTACTACCAAGAAAAATTGTATTTTTCCTTCTCTTGTTTGTCGGATTATCGTTGTATGCGCAACAAAACTGCTTCATTAGTTCGTATGTACGGGGTAATTTCTACAATCGCGGACGTATTTCTGCCGAGAGTTTAAGGGCGAGTGATGATCTGATTTTTCTGAACGTCCGTCCCAATAAAGATGGGTCGCTTTCGTTTGAGAATCCCCGTATCTTTGAGAATGGGAAAGGAGTGACTAGTTGGGAGGAATTGATAAAGTCTGTCCGTGCGGATGTGAAAGGAACAAAGACAAAACTTCGTCTGGGCGCTGCCAGTGGCGAGTGGAAAGCGATGGTTGCAGATGAGGCGGCCCGTGTTGCATTTGCCAAAAACATAAAGAAGATACTGGAAAAGAATAAGCTCGATGGCATCGATCTGGATTTTGAATGGGCGGAGACTGAAAAAGAGTATGAAGATTACAGTCTGGCTATTCTGAAGATGAGAGAGGTATTGGGAGATAAATATGTGTTCAGCGTATCCCTGCATCCTGTGTGTTATAAGATTAGTAAAGAGGCGATTGCTGCGGTCGATTTCATTTCTTATCAGTGTTACGGTCCTTCGCCGGTTCGCTTCCCGATGGAGAAATACTGTTCGGATATACAGATGGCGTTGGCTTATGGCATTCCAAAGGAAAAGCTGGTGGCAGGCGTTCCTTTCTATGGCGTGACAAAAGATGGCTCAAAGAAGACTGAGGCTTACTTCAGTTTTGTGCAGGACGGGCTGATTACGGGGCCGGCACAAAACGAAGTAACCTATAAAGGAGACGTGTATGTCTTTGACGGGCAAAATAATATCCGTGCCAAGACACGTTATGCGATGGACCAGCAGCTCAAAGGAATGATGAGCTGGGACTTGGCTACGGATATGCCGCTGAATGACAGCAGATCGTTGTTTAAGACGATGGTGGAGGAGTTGGGGAGGTGAACTGCTTCAGATAATCTGAAGGAGAGACACCAAACTCATCCTTAAAACATTGACGGAAGTAGCCTGTACTGTTCATTCCTATTTTATAGGCTATTTCCGAGATATTATATTTTCCTTCGAGGAGTAACCGTTCCGCATTCTGCATTTTTACTTTCCGGATGTACTCGTTCGTAGAAAGTCCGGTCAGTGCTTTCATTTTCCGGTAGAGCGTAGAACCGCTCATACACATCTTGTCGGACAGATAAGTGATGTCGATCTTCTCCGAAGAAAGGTTATCCTCAACCAGTTGCGTGATTTTCTCAATGAATTCGTTATCCAGTTTGCTGAGCGCCTCGGTGATTATGGAACGCTTTTCATCCAAATGAGAATTGGGGTTATGATTCGTTCCGGCCTGCTGGAATTGAGCAATCAGTTTCTTTCTCGAATCAAGCAGATTGTTGATGCGGCTTCGCAGCAGTGAAGCACTGAAAGGCTTGGTCAGATAAGAATCCGCTCCCACTTCGTATCCTTCTTCTTTATCCTGCAATGAATCTTTGGCCGTTAGCAGGATGACAGGGATGTGGCTGGTACGCACATCCTCTTTTAGTTGACGGCATAGCGTGATGCCATCCATTACCGGCATCATGATATCGCTTACTATAATATCGGGAATACGGTTGAGAGCCTGCTGTTTCCCTTCCTCACCGTTGCTGCCTGTGATTACTTCGAAAGAGTCGGAGAAAGATTCGGCGATGTATTTCTGTATATCTTCATTGTCTTCTACAATCAGCAGGATAGGTTTGCTCGTTTCCGGTTCCGTATTTTGAGAATCTTCCGGAACAGCTTCTGATATCATTTCCTCCTCTGTTTGCTTCGTAGAGTCTCCATGCAAAGCGTTGGGGTAGATATTGTCTGTTAATAAGCTGATATAGAAAGTACTTCCTTCGTTCTGTATGCTTTCCACCCGGATTTCGCCTTCGTGCAGTTCTACAAGATTTCGGACTAAAGCCAGTCCGATACCTGTGCCGGATGCCTGATGCTTGCCGCTTTCCTGATAGTAACGGTCGAAAACATGAGGCAAGGCTTCCGCAGAGATTCCGTATCCCGTATCACTGACTTTAATCTCCGTATAAGTGACTCCGTTTCGTGTGGTGGGATACAAGCTCAAGGTTATTTTTCCCTGTTCCGTATATTTGATGGCATTGGAAATCAGATTATCGAGGATAATGGTGATGATTTCTTTGTCAAAGAACAGAAGCATCTCTTCTTTTTCTATTTGAATCTGAAAGTCGATCGCTTTCTTTTGATTGAGTTCTTTGTATTTGAGTCCGATTTCATGAACGAGGGGCGCGATGTTGCTTTTGCAAACACATAGCTTTTTGTTCTGCGTTTCCGTTTTCCGGAACTCAAGAATCTGATTGATCAGGTTGAGCAGCCGGAGGGCACTCTGGTGGATGACAGAAAGTTTCTGCGCCTGTCTGGTCGGCAGTGACGTGTCTTTCTGCATATCTTCCAGCGGACCGAGGATCAGGGTCAGTGGTGTGCGCAGCTCATGAGTGATGTTAGTATAGAATCGCAAACGTTCCTGATTCAATTCTTGTTCTTGTTCGTGGTTTTTCTTTTCCAGGGTATAGAGACTTTCGAGGTCTATTTTCTTCTTATAGGCATGGATAATAGTATAAATAATGCTGATAGTGATCAGAATATAAATAAGTTTTGCCCACCATGTCAGCCAGAGAGGAGGGTTAATATGTATCCTGAGAGATGTCGTGTCCTCCGACCAGTCCTGATTGTGCAGGCGGGCTTTTACCAGAAACTCATACTTGCCGGGAGGAATATTGCGGAAGGTGACGCTGTTTTGCTCGTTGATCGTATACCATGAGTTTTCAAGTCCTTTCAGCATATAGGCATATTCCACTTGGTTGGCCAGTGAATAGTCCTGTACGTTGAAAGTAAGATTAAAACTATTTTGTTCATGAGTCAATTCTATCTCTCCTTCGGAGATGGGAATAGCGGTTTCGTTCTTCTCCCGACTTGTGAGTCGTCCGGGAATTCTCACTTTAGTGATAACCACAGGAGGAATCTGCGGACTGTTTATGGCAATATCGGGGTTGAAGAAACACAATCCGTTGATAGAGCCGAAATAGATGAGCCCGTTATGATCTTTGGTAACGCATCCGCTGATGAAACTTCCTTGTGGGATGTTGTTGGAGTGATCGTAGGTATAGAAACATTTTTTAGAGGTGATATAGCAACTGATGCCGGTATTGGTACTTGCCCAGATGTTGCCGTTCTTATCTTCACTGATAGCTCTTATGTGTGTATTGGGCAGTCCTTCTTTTCTTTGAAAAACCTGATAGTCAAAATTACGGGCCGAAGGAAAACATACCAGCCCCTCACCGGTGGCAAGCCACATCTGACCTTTGCTGCTCCGGTATATCTGATTAATCGTATTGGAACAAAAACCTTCGTATTGGTTGAACTTCCTGACCAGTTGCATATCCGGCGTATATATCCCGACTCCTCCTCCGAAAGTTCCTATCCAGAAACGTCCTTCACTGTCTTGGGCAATGCTGCGTACAAAGTTTTCCAGCAACTGGCTGTTGGAGGTGTCATAATGATGAATCACCTTCTTGCTGGCAAGGTCTACAACGAACACCCCTGCGTGAGTTCCTATCCATATCTTTTTATTCTTGTCTTCATAGAAGACGCGTACGTCGAGAAGCTGATTCTTTTCCAGTTCGATGATCTGAAACTTCTTCAGTCTTGTATTGTAATAGCTGATGTTGCCCAGATAGGTGCCGAACCATAGGTTGCCTTCCGAGTCTTTCAGCGAACAAAGCACTGAGTTGGACAGGAGTTCTCTGTTTTCTTTATTGTAAATGGCCACCCGTTTTCCGTTTTCGAATACGTTAATACCTCCTCCGTCAGTTCCTATCCACAATTTTCCTTGTCCGTCATCGCAGACGCTGCTAACGACTTTGTTGCTCAGCGAACTTTCATTCATTTGGGTGGGTGAATAGCTCCATGTATGGAATGCGGGAGGAGCATTGCTGATAAAATTGATTCCTCCTCCCCAAGTCCCTATCCAGATATTATTAAAAGAGTCTTGAAAGATATACCGTGCGCTGGCGTTGGACAAACTGTAGTTATTGTCCCCTTCGCGGATAAACTCAAAGCGTATTTGTTCGGGCAGCAGAAACTGATTTTGCTGTAAGTCCAGTATCATGATTCCGTTCAGTTCTGTTGCAATCCAGAGTTTGTTGTCTTTGAGTTGTTTGATGGAGAAGATATAGCTTGACAATGCTCCGTGAATATTCCCCGGGTTGTTATGAAAGTTGGTAAATGTTTCTGTATTGGCATTGAACAGGGCTAGTCCTTTGCTGGTTCCGATCCATATATTTCCGTTGGTATCTTTATAGATACAACGCACATCGTTCCCCGGAAGGCTGTTCGGGTTTTGAGGATCATGGACGAAGTGCTTCACGGATTTGTCATTCAGGGAGAGGATGCTCAACCCGCCTTCTACGTGTCCGATGTATAGTTTGCCATCCTCAGCCTCCGTGGCTGTCCAGGTCTGCTCAGAGGGAAGGGCGGGTACTGTGCTTTTGTTATAATGAGTGAATTTCCCGGTAGCGATGTCCAGATACTCTATACCTCTGTAATAAGTACATACCCATAACCCTTTGCCGGCTTGTACGGATGAGGTAATGTGAGTGACATCGTTCGTTATCAGACTTTGCGGGTCTTCCGGATTATATTGGTAGACGCTGAAACTTTGTGTCTCGTAATTATAAGCGTTGAGTCCTGCCCGCTGGGTGGCTATCCAGATAACAGGCTGCACGGGATCGGCGTACACTTCATTGAGTTCGTTGCCGGTAATGCTTTGAACAGAAGAAGATTGCTCCTCTTTATAGTAGGTGATAAAGCGGGTTCCGTCAAACTTATTCAGCCCTTCTTCGGTGGCGAACCACAGAAATCCCTGCTTGTCCTGCGTGATACTCAATACATAATTGTTGGATAAGCCTTGTTCTATTCCCAATCTTTGGATGAGGTAAGGGTGGGCTGCCACAAATGTGGCGGATAGCAGGAGGAAGAAAGCCGCAATGTATGTTTTCATCGTTTCAGATATTATGTATTCCTTGATATTCACTCTCAAAAGTACAAATAAATCTTGTATTTAGTATAGACAAATGATTCATTGCATGATTTTCTACCCTTTCTGCATGATTTTTACAGCGAATAAAATAAAACAACTGTAATTTTGCAATCAATCAAATAACCGAATCTAATACTTGCAGAAAATGGAATCTGATTCTTTACACGAACATGATAAAAGCTGGAAGGCATTTTTTATTACCACTCTGTTCATCTTGTGTACAGCGAACGTTTATGCGCAGTCATCCGATACAATCTTTTCCCGATATTTCCGTTATGCGCAGAACTTCGCAGATGCGTACCCTCGCGAGAAAGTGAGTCTTCATTTGGATAATGCAAGTTATTACCTTGGTGATACGATTTGGTTCAAAGCGTATGTAGTGACGGCTGAACAAAACTTACCGACGACGATCAGCAAACCTTTGTATGTAGAATTACTGGACCAGTTGGGAAATGTCGTAGAGCGGCAAATTATTCAGCTTACGGATGGGGAGGGAACGGGACAAATCATTTTGAACAATACCTTCTTTACCGGTTATTATGAAATGCGTGCCTATACAAAGTGGATGCTTGCTTTTGATAACCCTTCCTGTTTTTCCCGTGTATTACCCGTCTATCGGAAACGGCTGAGCGATGAAGAGACTCCTCGGAGTATAGCTACCTATCGTATGGACGCTTCGATGAAACAGAGGCCGAAGGATAAAGAGAAGAAGTTTACAGTCCGCTTTTTTCCGGAGGGTGGACAACTGGTTAAAGGCATATCTTCGATTGTAGCTTTTGAAGCCACCAGCCGTGACAAAGGAGCTGCTGATGTAGAGGGAACAGTGGTTTTGCCGAGTGGTGAAGAACTGGCGCATATCCGTTCATTGCATGACGGGATGGGTTACTTTGAGTATAAGCCCGAAGAAAAGGCGGGTGTGGCAAAAATTGATTATGAAGGCTCCACTTATCAGTTTGACCTTCCGGAAGCTCTTCCACAAGGATATGTACTCCGAATCGATAACCGGCGGGAAATGTTGGATATCACTGTAGCCCGCAGTTCACAGGCAATGAAAGACACACTGGCTGTTTTTGTATCTTCTCAGGGGCGACCTTACAAATGTATGACACTGGACTTTGAAGATGAATTGAACTGCCAATTCCGGATTTCGACTAAAGAACTACCGCCCGGAGTGCAACAGATATCTCTGGTCAATCTGAAAGGGGAAACGTTATGCGAGCGTTTTTGTTATGTGATGCCGCGTTCTTCCATGCTCCTTGCCTGTAAAACGGATCACGCCCTGTATCGTCCTTTTGAGCCGGTGACTTGCCGGATTAAAGTGAGAGATCATCTGAATCGTCCGGTACAGGCCAATCTTTCTGTATCTATCCGCAACGGTGTAGAGTCTGATTTTCGGGAATACGATCATTCCATTTATACGGATTTGTTGCTTGTCTCCGATCTGAAAGGCTATATTCATCAACCCGGTTTTTATTTTGAGAACCAGTCTGCCGAACGTTTCAAAATGTTGGATGTCCTTCTGTTGGTACGTGGCTGGCGGAAGTATGACCTTTCCCGACTGATAGGTAAACGTCCTTTCTTGCCTCGGTATCTTCCGGAGACCTCGCTGACCCTGTATGGACAGGTCGAATCTTATTTCGGTAAGGCGTTACGGAATGTCGGGGTGAGTATTCTTGCGCGCAGGGATTCGGTCTCTATTGCAGGTATGACAAAAACGGATTCATTGGGGTATTTTAGTGCGCCGGTAGATGGTTTTAGCGGTTCTATGGATGCTCTCATACAGACACGGAACGAGGGAAAGAAGTGGAACAAGCAGGCAGTCGTGAAGTTGTTCCGTAATTTTGAGCCTTCCTTACGGAAGCTTGATTATTATGAGCTGAATCCGGAATGGAAAGAGGCGGGTGATTTGAAACAGTTGTTGGACACCTTGGATATTGCTTATAAAGATTCTGTATTCGGACCGGATCATCATTTGCTGGATGAAGTGGTGGTGAACGCCAAGCGTCTGAACTTGTTATTGAAGCAAACTGAACGCTTTGAAAAAGAGATTCTGGGTTATTATAATATAACGCAGGTGGTAGATAAAATGCGTGATAAAGGAGAAGCGGTGTACAATCTGCCTATGCTGTTGAAGGAATTAAATCCTAATTTCAGATTGAGTGATTCGCTGAGCCTGCACTATAATAACTCAAGAGTTTTATTTATAGTCAACGGCGGGGTTTTATCTTATGGTAAAACGGATTATGTGTTGGACAAAGATGTGGATGCTATTAAATCTATCATGCTTTATTATGATCAGGCAGGGGGGAATCTGTTTTTGTGATGAACAAGCAGAGTAATAGAGTGACGAAATTTACAGCAAATAATTTTTGGAGTGGTCGCTGGCAGGATGGAGATTTGAGTGATTTGTCTTTGCAGGATGCTATAGGTGCGGATTCCGGACCAGATGCACTTTGGGGTGAGAAAGATAGAAAGACTATGAAGAAAGGTCCGTTGCAGAAATCGTCAGTAGTAGTTTGCTCCATCACTACGATTGATGACTGGGACCCGAACAAAACTTATAAAGCCCGGCGCGGGATTCGTCATACCTATATACAAGGATATAATGAGCCCTTGGAATTTTATTCACCAGCTTATCCTGATGGTGCTCCTCTCTATACGGAAGATTCTCGCCGCACACTATACTGGAATCCGAATGTGAAAACGAATAAAAAGGGTGAAGTAGTCATTCAATGCTATAACTCCGATAATTCGGCACCGTTAATAATAAATGTAGAGACATTGTATAAAGGTAGTCCGTCATCATTGAATATCTACTCTATAGATTATTAAACTCGATCTATATTATTCATATTCATATAAAGTCCTGCTAAAGAGGAAGAAAGGAGTTGTGTTTCTTGCAGCCAACGTGTGTAAATCGTTTATGAATGATTCTCTACGTTTTTTGAATGATTTTTATAATGTAAAATCTACACTCATTCGTATCTTTGCTGTAGATAACAACGAAATAAACTAATATTATGAAAATGAAAACTAATATAATCTTTAAAAAACTAAAGTCATTCGTCAATCGATGTCTTTTTCCTGATTATATGTGCTGTTTTATCTTCCTGCGTTTATAACGCTGATATGCCAATAAAGAATTTTTAGTGAACCAATAATTTAATATGTAAAAAGAAAAACGTTATGAAAAGACTATTTCTTCCCTTATTAGGGTTTTTGTCGTTGGTGCTGATGTGCTGTAATGACAACAAGGAATCAGGTACGGATTCCTATGACCCGAACAAACCTGTCACTATTGACTATTTTACGCCGGATACCGGTCGGGTAGCAGAGAAAGTGATTATTATAGGTAATAACTTTGGAAATGACAAATCTGTGGTAACCGTATTATTCACAGATAATATGGAAAAGGAGAACAAGGCTGCCGTAGTGGGAGTAGATAATACTACGATTTATTGTATGGCGCCACGTCAGGCAGAAGGTTTCAATAAGATTACGGTTAAGGTGAATGATCAGACTGTGGTGGCTGATGAGACTTTTAAATATTCTGTGTCTGAGAATGTATCTACTATTGCCGGTGATTTTGTACGAGCTGATGGTGCCGGTAAAGATGGAAGTCTGGCTGAGGCAACTTTTGGGCAGATGTTTGGTGTAGCTTGCATTGATGAACAGTCGGGTATCATAGGTCAGGCATGGAATAATAACAGTATACGTTATGTCTCTATAGACGAAGATGCTGTGATTACTATCCAAAGCGGTCCTGTGGTTGGGAAAGTGGCGATATCTAATGATAAAACATTGGCTTATGGTGCTACCATTAATGGTGCTAATACTGTTTATGTCTATAAGAAATCGCAGGCATGGGTTCCTTCTCGGCTTTGTGATATCAGTTCAGGTACTGACCTTTGGGCTGTCGCTTTGGATGGCGACAATAAATGGTTGTATTATGTTACAGCAAGAGGTCGTTTAGGACGTATTGAAGTCGATAATCCAACTAATAATGAGATTTTGTTTGAACATAATGATTTTAGTGGCGGTCCTTTCGCTTACATCGCTTATAGTGCTTTTGAAGATTGTTTCTATGTAACTACTGATAAAAATAAGATTCTGAAAGTTTGGGTAAAAGAAGATGGTACACATGCTTACGAGCAGATTAACCAGAATAATACAGGAACTACAGATGGTTTTCTGACTGATGAGGCAAAATTCCAGTTTTTGCGTGGCCTTACAATAGATGAAGATGGTAATATTTTCGTTTGTCAGGAGAATAATCATGTGATTCGTAAAATAGCTTATGATGAGAAAATGGAAAAAAGATATGTAACTACTATTTTGGGTACAGCTGGTGTAAAAGGTGATGACGATGGTTCTCCTGATATTGCTTTATTTGCAAATCCCCAAGATATCAGTTATGACGGGAATGGTGGATTTTGGATTGCTCAGCGTGAAAATCCGGCTTTAAGAAAGTACTCAGTAGAATAAACACATTAATCAGGAATTAATCATGAAAAAAATAATAAGCATCTTATTTATATTATGCGGCATCTTCTCTTCTATGGCCTATGCGCAGGGAGGATTGACATATTCCGGTACTGTCATTGGTGAAGATGGATTGGAACTTATAGGTGTGAGTGTTGCTGTGAAAGGGACATCTATCGGAGTAATCACCGACTTGGACGGAAAGTTCCGTTTGAATAATATTCCTCCCAAATCTACCGTTGTGTTTTCCATTTTCTCATCATAAGC
>OGKN01000758.1_pt1 | contig 13456 bp, 5 predicted proteins | sample 1572511 | NCBI WGS metagenome assembly OGKN01 (sample SAMEA2582150, study PRJEB24529) | metagenome | reverse complement strand
TAAAGGAGAATAATCCCATTAATATTTACGATTTAACTATTTACGATTTACGATTCAAATATCTTTCTCTCACGATTCAACCATTTACGATTTACAAAGAAACGAACTTTCATCATAAATCGTAAATTGTCAAATCGTAAATCTGTTTTAGTGTTTAAAATGGCGAATACCCGTCGTCACCATTGCAATGCCATGTTCATTACAATATTCGAATGTCAATTCATCCTTTACAGATCCACCCGGCTGAATAACGGCTGTTACTCCCTCGTTACCTGCAATTTCCACACAGTCGGGGAAAGGGAAGAAAGCATCCGAAGCCATCACAGCCCCATTCAAATCGAATCCGAATGTTTTCGCTTTCTCTATTGCCTGTTTCAAGGCATCTACGCGGGAGGTTTGCCCTACACCACTTGCCAGCAATTGTTTATTTTTAGCAAGTACGATTGCGTTCGATTTACTGTTCTTCACAATTTTGTTGGCAAACAACATATCCTCTACCTCTTCGGGTGTAGGAGCTTTATCGGTCACGGCCTTTAAATCAGCCACAGTTTCGATATTCAAGTCTCTTTCCTGTACCAACACACCGTTCAATAATGAACGGAATTGCTTTTTCGGCAACTTAACTTCTTTGCGGACAAGTATGATACGGTTTTTCTTTTGTCCCAGAATTTCCAATGCATCTACATCATAGTCGGGAGCAATCACCACTTCAAAGAATATCTTATTGATCTCTTCTGCTGTTTCCTTGTCAATGACAGCATTGGTTATCAACACACCACCGAATGCAGAAACCGGATCACCGGCCAACGCGTCTTTCCATGCTTCAAGTACCGTAGAACGGGAAGCCAAGCCGCAAGCATTGTTGTGTTTCAGAATAGCAAAAGTAACATCCTCGAATTCATCAATCAGTTCAACTGCCGCATTGATATCCAATAAGTTGTTATATGAAATTTCTTTTCCATGAATTTGATCGAACATTGCTTCCAAATTTCCATAGAAAAATCCTTTTTGATGGGGATTCTCACCATAGCGAAGCATTTTCTGATCATTGGCAGATTGACGGAAAGCCGAACCTTCTTCGGCATCAAAGTAGTTGAAAATAGCCGAATCATAATGTGAAGATACGGCAAAAGCTTCTTTAGCCATCCAACGGCGTTCTTCCAATGAAGAGTTGGCTCCATGCTCCATCAACATATCGAGCAATGGTTTATATTGAGCCTGAGAAGCGACAATCACCACATCATTGTAATTTTTTGCAGCAGCACGAATCAACGAGATTCCACCTATATCGATTTTCTCAATGATAGCCGCCTCATCAGCACCCGATGCCACGGTTGCTTCAAATGGATAAAGATCTACAATCACGAGATCTATTTCCGGGATTTCATACTTCTCAATCTGCTGAATATCCTGTTCCAGTCCACGACGACAAAGGATACCTCCGAAGATTTTCGGATGCAATGTCTTCACACGGCCACCTAAAATAGAAGGATATGACGTCAAGTCTTCTACAGCCTTACAGGGATATCCCAATGATTCTATAAACTGACGAGTTCCGCCCGTTGACAAAAACTCAACTCCTTCTTCATGCAATTTGGTGATAATTTCATCCAAACCTTCCTTATGATAAACCGACACTAAAGCGGTTTTTATTCTTTTTGACTCAGACATGGGTTTGCTTATTAAGTATTTGATGTGCAAAGTTACGAAATATTGTTTATCGCACGTAATAAATAAGGTGTGAATTAATAATAAAAAAGCGTCGACTCAAAATATTATGAGTCAACGCTTTGATATATGTACAATTGTTTATACAAAACTATTACCAGATAGACACCCGTTTGTCAACCGGCAGGAACATCGGATCGTCCTCTGTTACATCAAAAGCCTCGTACCATGCACCGATTTGCGGTAACGCACCATTGACACGCCATTTTCCCAATGAATGCACATCCAATTTAGTAAGACGAAGGATCTCTTCCGGACGGATATTGCCTGCCCACACATTCGCGTAAGCCAGGAAGAAACGTTGTTCGGGTGTAAAGCCGTTTTCGTCTTTTAGCGGAGCCTGCACCGTTGCATTTTTAAATGCCTGATAGGAAACCTGCAAACCACCGTGATCGGCAATATTCTCACCCAGAGTCAACTGTCCATTAGCATGGACACCCGGTGCCACTTCGATGCTATCGAAGAAATTAACCATCACTTGCGCACGCTCTTCAAAGTTTTTCGCATCTTCTTCCGTCCACCAGTCTTTCAAATTACCGTCTTTATCATATTGACGTCCCTGGTCGTCAAATCCGTGTGTCATTTCATGGCCGATCACCACACCGATAGCACCGTAATTGAAAGCATCGTCAGCATTCATATCGAAAAACGGATACTGAAGAATACCTGCCGGGAAACAGATTTCATTGGTAGTAGGATTGTAATATGCATTTACCGTCTGCGGAGTCATCAACCACTCATCCTTATCTACCGGTTTACCCGCTTTCGCAATCATTTCGGCATGTTCCCATTGATTGGCACGTTCTATATTTGCCCAATAGGAATCGTCCTTGATTTCAAGTGACGAATAATCTTTCCATTTATCGGGATAACCGATTTTCACATGGAAAGTGGCCAGTTTCTCAAGTGCTTTCTCTTTGGTCGCATCACTCATCCAAGCCAAATTCTTAATGCGTTCTCCCAGAGATGTCTGCAAATTCTTCACCAATCCTACCATACGTTCTTTGGCAGCAGCCGGGAAATATTTTTCCACGTACATCTGCCCTACGGCTTCTCCCAAAGAACCGTCAACCGTGCTCACAGCACGTTTCCAACGCGGCTTCATCTCCTGTTTTCCGGACATGACTTTACCATAAAATTCAAAGTCCTGCGCCACAAAATCATCACTCAGGCAACCTGCTGCGTTATTAATAAGATTCCACTGCAAATAAGCTTTCTGATCTTCAAGCGCTACATTATTTACGATATCGTTCACCTCCTTTATGGAATTCGGCTGACCTACATTTACTTCCGCCAAATCATTCAAACCGAGAGTAGAAAAGAACACATCCCATGCAAAAGGAGCATATTCCTTCTTCATCTCTTCCATTGTTTTCTTATTATAGTTGGCATGCGGATCACGCAATTCCACCATAGAACGGGCCGATGTAGCCAGACGGGTTTCAATCTTCATAACAGCCTCCATTGCTTTTCGGGCAACCGCCTCGTCATATCCGGCAAGCCGGAACATCTTCACAATATGGTTTTTATAAGCCTCACGAATTTCTTTTGTCTTATCATCATTTTCCAAATAATAATCGCGCTCACCCATTCCCAAACCGGCTTGATAAGTATGCACCGTGTTCACAGAACTGTTCATATCATCAGCAGCTACATAAACAGCAAAATAAGGATGCATTCCGTTCTTATGCATTTCTGCTATCATGGTATAAATTTCGGACTTATCTTTCAATCCGGCAATCTTCTCTAATTCTGCTTTGATAGGAGTTGCACCGTCTTTATTCAACTTCACACTATCCATCGCCATGTTATAAAGATCGCCTACTTTCTGAGCAACGCTACCGGCTTCGTGGGGAGCGGAAGCTAATTCTTCAATAAGTCCGCGAAGTTGTTCCCGATTGTTTTCGGCCAACATATCGAAAGAACCGAAACGTGAATACTCGTCTGTGAGAGGATGATTCTTCATCCAACCGCCACAGGCATACTGATAAAAATCAGCTCCCGGAAGAGCCAATGTGTCAAGGTTAGCAAGATCAATACCGGAAGTAAGGGTCTGCTGCTTGCTGCTGTTGCATCCTGTTGTCATCATGCAAATTGCAAGAATTGGTAAATACTTGATTACTTTCATATATCTAAAGTTGTTAATTACTCATCATTGTTTCAGTTCTTCCAGTTCAATCGAAACCTTCTCCCACTCTTCTACGGTCCGGTCGAGCTGTTGTTTCAGTTTTTGATGCTGTTCGTAAAGCGTCATGTCCGAAGCCCCTTCCGGAGTAGCCATTTTCTCTTCCAGAATAGCAATAGCAGACTCCGTCTGCTCAATCTCCGTTTCACAATCGGCCACCTGACGTTCCAGCTTTTTCAGTTTCTTGTTAAGTTCTTTTTGAGCTTCATAAGAAAGCTTACTTTCCGATTGAGAAATCCCTTCCGTTGCTGTTTCCTTTTTAGTATCGACAGGAGATGCGGAAAGCGCAGGAGCCTTTTGCAGTTCATTCAGGCTTTCGATCTTTTTTTTCTGCAGAAAATCATAAATACCACCGATATGTTCTTTCACCTGCCCGCCACCAAACTCATAGACTTTAGTCGCAAGTCCGTCAAGAAAATCACGATCATGACTAACGATTATCACCGTACCGTCAAACTCGCGTATCGCCTCTTTCAGCACATCTTTCGAACGCATATCCAAATGATTGGTCGGTTCGTCCAGAATCAGTAGGTTTACGGGTTCCAGCAGAAGTTTAATCATCGCCAATCGTGTACGTTCTCCACCGGAAAGGACTTTCACCTTTTTATCCGAAGCTTCTCCTCCAAACATGAAAGCTCCCAGTATATCACGTATTTTCAGACGGATATCTCCTGTCGCTACCCGGTCAATCGTATCGAATACAGTCAGGTTCTCATCCAACATTTGTGCCTGGTTCTGCGCAAAATAACCGATTTGCACATTATGTCCGATCGTTAATTTACCTTCGAAATCAATCTCGTCCATGATACATTTCACCAAGGTAGACTTACCCTCTCCATTCTTCCCGACGAAAGCCACTTTCTCTCCCCTGTTGATAGTCAGATTGACATCATGGAAAACGACATGGCTGCCATACGCTTTGCGCACATCTTCGCAAATCACGGGATAGTTTCCGCTACGACTGGCTGGAGGGAATTTTAAACGCAAGGCGGAATTATCTTCTTCGTCCACTTCGATGCGGTCTATCTTTTCCAGTTGCTTGATACGGCTTTGTACCTGTACAGCTTTAGTTGCCTTATAACGGAAGCGTTCGATAAAATCTTCCGTATCCTGTATTTGTTTCTGCTGATTTTCGTAAGCACGAAGTTGCTGTTCACGGCGTTCTTTACGCAGGACTACAAACTCATCGTACTTCACTTTGTAGTCGTAAATCTGACCGCAAGTGATTTCGATGGTACGAGTCGTTACATTATTCAGGAAAGCACGGTCGTGGCTGACTAATACGACTGCATTGGCACGTGTAGACAAAAAGTTTTCCAACCATTGGATACTTTCAATATCAAGGTGATTGGTCGGCTCATCGAGCAAAAGCACGTCCGGGCGTCGTAAAAGCAGTTTTGCCAATTCGATACGCATACGCCATCCACCGGAAAACTCCGAAGTAGGGCGTTCAAAATCTTCCCGGCTGAATCCCAATCCGAGAAGTGTCCGTTCGATTTCCGCCTGAAAGTTCGTACCGCCCATCATCAGAAACCGGTCGTTTTCATGCGTGAAACGATCTATCAACTGATGATATTCTTCCGAATCATAGTCTGTCCGTTCCGCCAGTTCCTGATTCATCCGTTCCAACTTCGCCTGAAGCTCAAATATATGTTCGAATGCCAGTTCTGCCTCTCCCATCACCGTCCGGTTGTCGGAAAGAATCATGACCTGTGGCAAATATCCGATGGTTACATCTTTCGGAGTAGCTACCACTCCGCGTGTCGGTGACTGCAAACCTGCCAATATCTTCAGCATGGTTGATTTGCCGGCACCATTTTTTCCGACCAATGCAATGCGGTCTTTCTTATTAATTACATAGCTGACGTCCTCAAAAAGCGGCGTCGCATTAAATTCTACTGATAATCCTTCTACTGAAATCACTTCTGCTTCTGATTTATAACATTTTGGACTGCAAAGATACTGAATATTTATTAGATACTACTTAGTATGATACGTTATGAAAAACAAAAAAAGCAGTCATTCTTATGAATGGCTGCTCTCTATCTTAATCAATGGCTCTTCTTTAGAACAACTTAGCAGGATATTCACCGGCATCTACCAATGCCTGAATCTTGTCTACTACGCTCTGACGGTCTTCCGGATAAGTAACCCCGAACCACTTGCTGGTAGTATCCAGTACTTCAACAGTGGCAGTTCCGTCATTAATCAATTTATCTACCATCAATGGGATGAAGAATTCGCTCTTCAGGTTTTCCATATTCTTCGGATCGCTAAGGAAAGTCTTGAAGAATTCCTGGCTGTAAGCGAAGTAATCAGGAGTGAATCCCCAGAAGTTCATACTTACCGGAGTTGTGTCGGGAGTAGCCGTCCATTCACCATTATCATCAATATATTTCACTTCACCGTCCAGACGCTGAATCTTCGTACGTTCTACTACAGATGTCAACAATCCTTTAGCATCTGTACTACAGATACCACGAGATACCGTACCGCTTTCGCTCAATGTATTTCCTACACGGAAACCTACCATCGAATAAACGTTCTTTGAATTTTCAGGAAGAGCAGAAAGGAATTTTCCCATTACCTGGAAAGAATCGCGACCATAGAAGTCATCACAGTTTATCACTGCAAACGGTTCTTTAATCACATCAGCACCCATCATTACTGCATGGTTAGTACCCCAAGGTTTGGTACGGTCTGCCGGGCAAGTAAAGCCTTCCGGAAGATCGTCGATTGATTGAAATACCAGTTCGCAAGGAATGTGACCTTCGTATTTGGAAATAATTTTATCACGGAAATCTTGTTCAAAATCTTTGCGGATTACAAATACAAGTTTGCCAAATCCGGCATTGATAGCATCATAGATTGAGTAATCCATAATAGTTTCGCCATTAGGACCCAGTCCGTCTAATTGCTTCAAGCCTCCATAACGGCTACCCATACCGGCTGCCAATAAGAATAAAGTTGGTTTCATAAATTGTGTAATATTAAAAGGTTAGTGATGTCAACGGCATCAGATTTCGTTGCAAATTTACAAAAACTTTCTTTCTTTTGTCTTGAAACAAAAGAAAGAAACAAAGAAAAATTCAAGACTAACTTTTTTCTCCTACTCACACCCTTCACTACGCTAAAGGGCAGAAACTCGCTTCGCTCAAACAATCTGCCCTTTTTAACGCTTCGTTACGGGTGTTCGCTTAACGGAGAAAAAAGTAGGTCGGAAAACCTTTCGGCATGTAAACCTATGCAGAATCAAAAGTACATCAATGACAAATCAAGAAATCCGGTAATTCATTAACCTATGCAGCAAACACGCCGAAAGGGGATCGGCCTCGTTTTTCCGGCGTTAAGCGCAGGCGTTTTCTCCAGCGTTAAAAAGGGCAGACTGTTTGAGCGAAGCGAGTTTCTGCCCTTTAGCCGGAGAGAACACCGGAGTAGCCGGAAAAACGCAGCCTTGAATTTTCTTTGGTTCTTTCTTTGTTTCAAGACAAAGAAAGAACGTTAGAAGGGATAACCGATAGCAAAATGTATTCCCAGATTCTTCATAAAGGATCCTGTGACATTGTAATATCCGCTTCGTTCTGTATCGTAAGGCAGATGCAAAGGAATACCGAAATCAAGACGGAACACAAGAATATCCATATCATAACGAATACCGACACCGGTGCCCAAAGCGATCTGTTTCGGGAACGTTTTCAGTTCGAGTTGTGAATTGGGGCGGGCCTCATCCTTGCGCATCAGCCAGACGTTTCCTGCATCCAGGAAAGTGGCTCCCCAAATGCTCTTAAAGATACGGAAACGATATTCTACATTTGCCTCAAAACGGAAAGTACCCGTCTGGTCGAGGTAAGAGTAGCGGCTTTCTGCCGGATGGTATCCGCCCGGGCCGATGCTACGTACTGTGAAAGCGCGGATGCTGTTGGCACCACCCACATAGAATTGTTCGCTGTAAGGGGCTATCGTTGCATTACCGTAGGCGAAGAGAGCACCCAAAGCTACACGGGAAGCAATCTTATTATTCTTGTCCATATTCCACAAATGGCGGAATTCCGTATTCAGTTTCACAAACTGCGCGAAAGGAACGTTCAGCAAACGTTTGTCCTCTTTGCTGAAAGACTGACCGAAAGCACGGTAAATCACCGAGGTCAGGTTACCGGCAGAGGTTACAGTCGATTGCCACCAAATCGGATTTTTAATACCGCGTGCGGAAGCATTATCATAGGTATAGGTATATTCCATTGCAGGAATAAACTGATCTTTCAAACTGATATATAATGCAGGATTGGCATCGGCAATTTCCCTGAACTCTTCCGATTGGTGTTGAAGGACGTTGAATGTCAGTTTAAAAGGGGTGATACTATGCCGGCTTGTACGTGTCGGCTGGAAATCGTAGGTAGCATTTCCGCCGAATGACAACAGTTTATAATACCTGGCACGGTTCAACTGGTCGATGTATAGACGGAATGTAGTGGTAGCCGGGAAGTCAAACTCCCTTTTCCCCCAATGCGGGAAAACCACGCGCGGGAAAGTCAGAGAGGTAGAAACTCCCATCTCCCAGCTGTTCATCAAAGAGCTTTTTTCTCCTCCGCCGGTTTGCCATTCATAAGAGCCTTTCAGCTTCACGTTCCAGCTTTCGCCACCTCCGAATACATTGTTCCGAGTGACGCCGAATGATGCCCCGGGACCGGTTTGGTCGTTACTTTTGGTTACGACATTCAATTCCAGTTCGGCGTCCAGCGGCTTGGCAAACGTGGCCTGCATGGTTACGTTCAACGTATCACAAACGGCTGTCGTATCTTTCGGAGCATATTGCAAATCCAGATAACTGAAGATTCCCAACTGGCTAAGTTTCTCCTGCACCTGCTCCTGCCGATACTGACTGTAAAGACGGGTACGATTGGAAGCCCGCATCTGTGCATTCCGCACAAACTGTTGATAGTTCAACCAACGATAAAGCATATTCGGACGTACCTGCAATTTCTTATAATAATGTATATTCAGATTCTTATACATCATGCTGTCATTGGGCGCCTCACCATTCTTGCCAAACAGGTAAACAGAAGCATCTCCTACATAGTAAGGACGTTGTGCCGCAGCGGGTAATCCCGGAACGGGAATCAGACGAAGGCTGATATGTCCACCGGGAACCAATGTCGTATCTGCCTGATAAGTCATATAATCGGGACGGAAGTAAAAATATCCCCGGTTACGCAACAGCGTACTGATACGGGTACGCTCTTCATCCAGATCGACCACGTTAAACTGCTCGCCGGGACTTATATAAGACATTCGACGTCCCCGTTCCATAATGCGCAACGTTTGGGGAGTGAAACGCTGATAATAAACCGTATCTATAAAATAAGGATTCTTCATGTCTACCGTATAAAGAATACTTGCTTTCAGGCTGTCTTTCTTATCGACCAATGTTTCATAAGTCACTTTCCCATTGAAGTAACCATAATCACGGAGTAAGTTTGTAGCCACCTTGATACGAACCTCCGGATTGACAGTGGAAATAAATACCGGAGGGTTAGCAGCCAGACGGTTGAACATCCACTTTCCAAATCCTTTTTTATATTTCACAAAGTCATTGTACATCCACATCTTAAAAGGAATAGGCAGAAGCCCTCCCAACATCTTCGTACTGGGAGTTTTATCAAGGGCCGCCTCAATCTCTGTCAGGGCCGTCCCTCCTACCGGTGTTGTCGACTTATTCTGTATGACAGTTTTTCCTCCTGTATAAAGTACCTCCCCTTCGGGCAGATGCTTTGTCACCGAACAACCCGAAAATAAGATGATACCCATCAGGCAACTTATTAATATGTTACTATATATACCTTTCATGTTTACTTCTTTTTCTTAAAGATGAACAGTTCGCTAAGTTTATCCAGCTTCTTGCGAAGTACCAGACCGACTCCGGTTTCCGTAATCTCGCCTTCGAGTACACTCTCGTAGTTTTTATCGTAGAACAGACGAACATAACGGGTTCCGGTTCTATCCAAACGATATTCCAGAGAGATGTTATCGATAAAGGATTCCGCATCATTCGTCGCATTCTCACCTGTAGACACCTTACCTCCGATTACAATCTGGAAACGGTTGTTAAAGAGACGTTGTGAATAACGGAAACTGTAATCCGTACGCTTACCACCCGTATCCGACAAATCGTGATCTTCGATACCGACAGAAACACTGGCATTTTTCAAATTTCCCATCAATGAGTTGATTTGGCTGCTTAATACGGAGTTCAGTGCGGAACCCATATTCAGTTTACCCAATCCACCACCTCCGCCACCAATCGGTCCGGTGCCAAGATAGGTTTTCATAACCATAATATAGAGGGCTTGTTTACCTCTCTCTTCCGCCCCCATAGCTGTCAACTCGTTTTGTATGGTTGCATCTTCGGGAGCAGATACATCAAATGCAAAAGAAAGATTATCCAACCGGTTCTTGACAACGATGGACACATCGAAATTAACCGAACGTGTTCCGCCGTTCTCTCCCTCGGAAACAGAAGCACGGATACGATCGGTTGCTTTGAAGTTCAACATCGGGTCCATGGGGTTTCCTGTCCATTCCACATAGCTACCGTTATCGATAGCAAATTCTTTGGCAGCAATGACAGGTAAAGCATATTTCATCAAACCGCCGCTCAACGTATAGCGTCCGGTCAATGTCAGATCACCTTGCGGAGTATATTTCATAGAGAGGTCACCTCCTCCCTCCAGTTCAACACGATTGTCATTGCTTGCGTCCAAATCGACTTTCAAACGAACGGACGGGTCGATGTGTACCATCATCACCATATCCAGCCCGCCTAAAGAAACAGTCGGCACTTCTTGTTGGACAACCGTAGTGGTGTCGCTAAACGAAGTAAAGGTTACCAGACTTCCCAAACGATCCTGTACCGTCAACGGCGAGTCGGTCAAGATATAGGAAACGTCTGTATTACCCAACAGGCTCATGTTTCCACGCATATTCAATCCATCCAACGGCCCTTTCACTGTTGCCCGGAAATCGGCAAAGACTTTTCCGTAGACCAGACTCTCACGAGTGCGTTTGGCATCCAGAAGCGTATAGTTCTGCGCCAGCAGATTCAGATTCGCCATCGGTCGGGACATATCCCTGAAATCAACATAACCGTCAATCGTGAATGGAGTTTTTCCTGTTGTATAGATAGCGAATTTATCAAATTCCAACCGATTATTCTTTATCTGTACCGGACGGTCGTCGAACCTGAAATTAGCACCATATTGGCGGGAAAGAACAGAAACGCTATCCAATATCAGTTCGCCATTTATCAAAGGCTGCTCGGTGCTACCCGCAATATTCAGATTACCATCCATATCACCGGCCAGCGTAGCCATTTTATCAGGAATAAATACGTTAGCTACACGTAGCGGGAAATGCTCCAGAGTAGCGTTTACTTCCAGACTGTCTTTTCCTGTCTGGGTTGGAACCAGCTTACCATCCGCCACCATCACTTCCACTTTGTCATGATTCAGATAGGCGTTAAGATATTGTTTCCCCTGTTCTCCCGGTAACCAAGTAGCTCCTAATGTTATATCACCAATTCGTTGATGTTCATAAGTCAGCTCGTCAATAGATGATTCAACCGAAAGCTGAAGATCTTTTTCAGTCTGTACGTAGTGTGCTTCCGCAGAGAACAAACCGGTTATTTCCGGGAAATAAGGTAGTACCTTGCTCAATTCGGCTAAACTGATTCTTCGGATTTCGACATCAATATTCTGTAAAGAAACAGTGTCTCCCCGCACCGAATGTACACGGAATCCCATTCCTTCATCATCCCACATATCTACATTAGCGTATACACGCATATTCTTATGCACATAAATCCAGTTGTGATTTTCATTAAAGTGGAATTTTTGGAAGGCTATTATCGGCTCTTCCGGAATTAATGTGAAAGCTAACCCATCGCCTTTTCCATGACCTTCAAACAGAGGACGAGCATTGACACCGAGCAGTACGCCTGTTTCTCCTTTTCCATTCTTAAAGTCTACCAACAGTTCTGCATCCCGGTCACGAATCTCTCCCGTCAGTGTAGTAGAAAAAGAGAATTGCGGATTCTTCGGTCCGTTAATAACGCCGGCACGCAATTTCATGAGTGTAGTATCTTGTTTGACGGTAAAGAAAATCGTGTCTAGTTGTAAGGTGTCTACTTTCAAAGCGTGAATAGCGGCTTTTCCATTGATTCCCCAATCAGGAGCCGTTCCAAATTTCACTGAAGCATCATGGTAAGCAATCTTTTTAGTAGCCAGAAAATACGCCAAGGGGTTTTCTTGCCCTGCAGAGAAAGAGAAAACTGCCGTCGGTAACGCCTTACGCAATTCAGCGTGATTCAATGCTTTCTCATCAATCTGCTTCATCAATACATCCACAAAATGAGTAGATTGGCGAATTAAAGGATTAACACCGGAGCGTGCGCTCAAGTCGAGTTTCATATCACCGGAGATTAAATGTGCCGAAACTAAATCCCGACGGGCTTCGGCAACTAAGTTAAAAGTCAACGGACGCTTCATTGGCTGCGGCATAATTCCCAGTTCATGCAAATCCAGTTGAGTAACATCAATCGTTATTTTACCGTCGGGGTAACTGTGTGCCAGATTATATTCAGCATCTGTTATCATTTTCAATAAAGCATTATCGCTTGTCAGATGTGCAGTGACCAATGCGCCTTTAAGTTCTCCCGTCAGATCAAGATCGGAAAGATGGTATTTAGCATAATGAAGTTGATCTAATGCAAGATTCAATTTGGCAAATGAATGGTAGGACATGACATCTAATCCACGACCATTAGCTGCAGCCGAGAGAGAAAGTTCATAGATAGAGTCTTTCGGGAGGAAACTATGAAGTTGCAGATTGTCTATTTTCAGATCAGCCTTATAGACTTCGGTAGTGGTATTTAAGGCTGCATTCACGTCCATAGCTCCTTGTCCTTCTTTCAAACGGAGATTTGCTTTATATTCAGGACCTTTGATATCCACTTTCGCCACCAGATTCATACTGTCAGGAATAACAAGCGTGCCATTAGGGGCTTCTCCCGACAGAGCGGTCAGGAAGTTTAGGTTTTGAGTGGTCATTTTCAGACCGATGGTTCCGGTGCGTGTGAGGCTGTCGGCGAGGTTTTCCAAAAGACCACCGCCCTCCAATGCAAAAGCCCCCGGCAGGTCTACTGTAAAGCGGGAAATCTGCATTTCTTTCAGATTGCCATCCGTACCGGCACGGATGACGAGCGGGCGGAATGGATAGGCTTCTTTGAAGCTTTCAGGTAGAGCACCGGCAAATAGCATGACGTCTTCTTTGCCAATATAGGCATTGAGACGGGCAGATAAGCGGCCCGTAGTCGGGATGTTGACCAGTTCCCAATAGGTATGTGCAGATAAATCGATTTCAGAATGTGGAGTGTTCAGTTTCAAACTGGGAACACAGATAACAGAATCATTGGAGTAGGCTCTACCCGTCAGGGCAGTGACGCTCAATCCGGAGCGTTCGTTCATGGTAAATTCACGAATGACTGCGTTC
>OGKN01000727.1_pt1 | contig 13927 bp, 7 predicted proteins | sample 1572511 | NCBI WGS metagenome assembly OGKN01 (sample SAMEA2582150, study PRJEB24529) | metagenome | reverse complement strand
ACAAGAGGACGGTTATATACTCGACTTTGGAAAACAAGAGACTAGCGGAGGGCGTAAACCTAGTATTTACGGGCTCAATCCCGTATCCGGCTATTTTGTGGGCGTAGATATACTGAAAGATCAACTGAATCTAGCCATATTAGATTTTAAAGGAGATAAGATCCGCATTGAGCAGAATATCCCTTATACCCTCGAAAACACACCAGCCGCTTTAGACCATCTTTGCGAATGTATCAATGAATTTATAAACTCGTTGCCGATCCCAAGGGAAAAGATATTAAGCATTGGCATTAATATATCCGGACGGGTAAATCCTTTCGCCGGATATAGCTATAGCATTTTTTACTTTGAGGAGAAGCCCTTGTCTCAAATCCTTGAGGAAAAACTACATATAAAGATCTATATAGAGAATGACACCCGTTCCATGGCTTACGGCGAATATCTTCAAGGAGTCGTAAAAGGAGAGAAAAATATCCTATTCATCAATATATCTTGGGGATTAGGTATCGGTATCATCATAGACGGCAAGGTTTATTTCGGGAAATCAGGCTTCTCCGGAGAATTTGGGCACTTCAGCTTCTTCGAGAATGAGATTCTTTGCCATTGCGGTAAAAAAGGATGCCTCGAGACTGGAGCTTCCGGTTCTGCCCTGTACCGTACCCTCCTTGAGCGGTATAAAGAGGGTAGCAACACCATATTGGCCAGTAAAATCGATGCCGGGGAATACATCGGACTCTCTGACTTGATCGACGCTATTCACAAAGAGGATATGCTATCTATTGAGATACTGGAGGAGATCGGTTTTAATCTAGGTAAAGGAATAGCAGGATTGATGAACATTTTCAATCCAGAACTGGTCGTACTGGGTGGGCCCTTGTCGCAAACGGGAGAATATTTAAGTCTACCTATTAAAAGTGCCGTTAGGAAGTACTCTTTAAACTTGGTAACCCGTGATACACAGATCAAAGTATCCAAATTAGGTGAAAGAGCGGGCATATTAGGGGCCTGCCTGCTATCTCGATCTAAAATTATAGGTATCATTTAACAACCCTTTCAAAGGAATTAAATAAAAATCAAATAATTATTTCATTTTCTTGATAAAATATTGGTTTATTATTAAAATATTTTATTTATATTTGCATCGTAATTAAAATCAGAGGTTAAAACTCATAAAAATAACGCAGGTATGGATAAAATTAAAGGACTGATCGATGCTCCCTTCAATCCGTTCCATGAGAACGGGGGAGTTAATTCCGAGCCAATTGAAGCTTATGCGAAACTTCTTGTGAAAAACGGACTGAAAGGCGTGTTCATCAATGGTTCTTCCGGAGAAGGTTATATGCTGACAGAGGAAGAACGGATGGAAGCAGCTCCGGAAGGCTTTAAGGTAATTGTGCACGTAGGTAGCACATGCGTTAAGTCTAGTCGTAATTTAGCGGAACATGCTCAAAAGATCGGCGCTTGGGGTATTGGCGCTATGGCTACCCCTTTCCCTCGTATCGGTCGAATTGAGGAATTGGTAAAGTACTGCGAGGAGATCGCTTGCGGCGCTCCTGCCTTACCGTTTTACTACTATCATATCCCTGCGTTTAACAACGCTTTCCTCCCTATGCTGGATTTCTTAAAAGCAGTAGACGGGCGTATCCCTAATTTCGCCGGTATCAAATATACATACGAGAGCTTATACGAATACAATCAATGTCGTTTATACAAGGATGGTAAATTCGACATGTTGCACGGACAGGATGAAACGATTCTTCCTTGCCTTGCGATGGGTGGAGCGCAAGGAGGTATCGGTGGTACCACAAACTATAACGGAAAAGAATTAACCGGTATCCTAGAGGCTTGGGCAGCCGGTGACTTAGAGACAGCTCGCGAGAGACAAAACTTCTCTCAGGAGGTTATTAATGTTATCTGCAATTACCGTGGTAATATCGTCGGAGGAAAACGCATCATGAAATTGATCGGATTAGATCTCGGCAAGAACCGTACCCCGTTCCGGAATATGACGGACGAAGAAGAGGCCGCAATGAAAGCGGAATTAGAGGCTATCAATTTCTTTGAAAGATGTAATAAATTCTAAGGTATGGCAGCGTTTGACAATTTATCTAATCCATCGGAATATCTAGCTTATTGGGGCAAGACCTATCGGAATGAGCTTCTTTCCAATATTCTTCCTTTTTGGATGAAATACGGACTGGACAAAGAGAACGGCGGTTACTTTACTTGCGTAGACCGGGATGGTACTCTGATGGACTCCACTAAATCCGTTTGGTTCCAAGGACGATTCGCCTTTATCTTGGCATATGCCTATAATCACATTGAGAAGAACGAAGAATGGCTGAGAGCCTGTAAAAACGGTATCGATTTCATCGAGAAACATTGTTTTGATACGGACGGACGTATGTTCTTCGAGGTGACAGCGACAGGCATCCCTGTACGTAAACGCCGTTACGTATTCTCCGAGACTTTCGCAGCGATCGCCATGGCCCACTATGCATTGGCATCAGGTGACAAAGGCTATGCCGAAAAGGCCGTGAACTTATTCAAGCAAGTATTGCACTATAAGAATACCCCGGGATTATTGGAGCCTAAATTTCGTGAAGGTCTCGTGGCGAAAGGCCATTCTTTCTGCATGATACTGATCGATACGGCGGCACGCATCCGTGAGGCCATAAACGATCCCATACTTACACAACAAATCGATGATTCCATAGCCGAGCTACGCCGTGATTTCATGCATCCCGAATTCAAGGCTATCTTGGAGACAGTAGGACCCAACGGTGAGTTTATCGACTCTATCGCCGGGCGTACCATCAATCCCGGCCACTCCATCGAGACCGCATGGTTTATCTTGGAAGAGGCCAAATACCGAGGATGGGACCCCCAACTGAAAGAGATGGGTTTACAAATCCTCAACTGGTCTTGGGACTGGGGCTGGGATAAGACGTACGGCGGAATCAACTATTTCAAGGATTGCAAAAACTTCCCTCCCCAAGAGTATTGGCACGACATGAAGTTTTGGTGGCCACAATGCGAGGCGGTTATCGCTACGCTTTACGCCTACCAAGCGACTGGCGACGCCAAATATCTCGAAATGCACAAACTAATAAACGATTACACATTTAATCATCTCCCCGACAAAGAATATGGGGAATGGTATGGCTACCTACACTTCGATGGTAGTGTCTCTCAATCTGCCAAAGGCAATCTATTCAAAGGTCCGTTCCACATTCCTAGAATGCTTCTCAAATGTAGTTTACTCTGCGACGAAATTCTTTCTAAATAACTTTATCTAAAATACTGAAAATTGGTCAATTGACATCAGGGGTCACAACCGTGGCTCCTAATGTTTCTAAGGCTTTGTTTTCCTTTTTATTTTCCTCAATCAAATGAAAAATAAGAAATTATATCCTTGGATCGTAGTCGGTTTACTATGGGTTGTCGCCTTACTGAACTATATGGATCGCCAGATGCTATCAACCATGAAATCAGCTATGATGGTGGATATCGTGGAACTAGAGTCTGCGGCGAACTTCGGACGTTTGATGGCAGTCTTCCTCTGGATCTACGGATTCATGAGCCCTGTAGCCGGTATGGTGGCAGACAGGGTAAACAGGAAGTGGCTAATCGTGGGTAGCTTATTTGTCTGGTCCTTCGTGACTTTGATGATGGGGTATTGCACGGATTTCAATCAGATCTATTACCTACGTGCCTTGATGGGGGTCAGTGAGGCCCTGTATATTCCTGCCGGATTATCGCTTATCACAGATTATCACCAAGAGAAAACACGGTCATTAGCCGTAGGTATCCATATGACAGGTCTATACGTAGGCCAAGCCTTGGGAGGATTCGGAGCTACGGTGGCCAGCGCTTATACGTGGGAAACGACTTTCCATTGGTTTGGTATCATCGGCATCGCTTATAGCGTGGTCTTGATCATCTTCTTACACGATAAGAAAGATCATGTCGAACAAGCCGTAAAACTGGAAAATTATCCGAAAGAGAATCCGATTTCCGGTGCGTTTAAAGGATTAGGGATGTTATTCACGAACATCGCTTTTTGGATCATTCTTCTTTATTTCGCCACGCCGAGCTTACCGGGTTGGGCGACAAAGAACTGGCTCCCTACCCTATTCGCTGAAAATCTCTCGTTGGATATGTCCGAGGCCGGTCCGTTATCTACATTCACGATCGCTATCTCTTCCTTTATAGGGGTAATCGCCGGAGGTATTTTATCCGATAAATGGATCCAGCGGAATGTCCGGGGACGTGTATACACAGGCGCCATTGGTTTGGCATTAACGATACCCTCTCTCCTATTACTAGGATTTGGGCACAACTTCCCGATGATTATCGGCGGTGGTCTTTGCTTCGGTATCGGTTATGGTATATTCGACGCCAATAATATGCCTATCCTTTGCCAATTCATCTCCCCCCGTTATCGGGCTACAGCCTATGGAATTATGAATATGACCGGTGTATTTGCCGGAGCCGCCATCACGGATATACTAGGAAAATCTACCGACGCTGGTAATCTTGGCCATGACTTCGCCATGCTAGCCGGATTGGTACTCATCGCACTTTTAATCCAAGTGATCTTCTTACGTCCGAAAGTCGCTAATATGACCGACGAATGCTAATTAATCTCATCCAATAAACTAAATAAACAACAAAAAAGTAATTCATTATGAAGAAGAATCTACTGCTCTTAATGCTCGCGCTCCTACTTCCGGCATTTATGTACGGACAAGAGCAGACAGTCTCCGGAACAGTGCTGGATACCTACAACATGGGTGTCCCCGGTGCGTCTATCGTTGAAAAAGGCACGACAAATGGAACGATTACCGATTTCGACGGTAATTACACTCTCACCGTATCCAACAAGAACGCCACATTAGTATTTTCTTTCATTGGGTACAAGACACAAGAAGTTCCAGTAGCCGGAAAGGCCAAAGTAGACGTGATCCTACAAGAAAACGCCGAACAGCTAGACGAAGTAGTGGTAACCGGTTACGGTGGCTCACAAAAGAGAGCGACCTTGACAACCTCTATCTCTAAATTGGATAACGCCGTACTGGAAAATGCAGCTATGGCCAATGCCGGACAATCTTTACAAGGTACGGTTTCCGGTTTACGCGTAGTAAACATAAGTGGCCAGCCGGGTAAAGACCCCAATATCGTACTTCGTGGTGGAGCTACCATGACCGGAAAAGACAATGGAGCTTTGGTAGTGGTAGACGGTATCGTTCGTAACTCTTTGGCAGATATCAACCCTTCAGATATCGAGTCCATCCAAGTATTAAAAGATGCTGCCTCAACGGCCATTTATGGAGCACGTGCGAATGGCGGTGTAATCCTTGTCACGACCAAACGGGGAAAAGAAGGCGTAGCTTCCGTTTCCTATAAATTTAAAGGAGGAGCAAACTTCGCCCGTACAGGATATGATTACTTGAACGCAGAGGACTATATCTATTATAATCGCTTAGGATACAAGCGAACCGGACGTTCGGGTATCGATAACCAAATGGGCTATGGAGTTGGTAACGATTTATTCGACATTCGCTATCTAGATGACACGACGAAAGGTCTGTTAAACGAAGGTTGGCAACAAATGACAGATCCCAATGATCCTACAAAACAACTTTTATTTAAGGATTATTCAGGCCAATTGAAAGATGCAGCTTTCAAAGACCCCTCATTCACGCAAGATCATTATTTGAACATTACAGGCGGTAACGATAAGGGTACTTTCGCAGCTAGTTTAGGTTATTACAAAGAAGATGGTTTGATCAAAGGTACTAGTTACGAACGCTTCTCCGGAACGTTAAACGGTTCCTATAAAATATTCCCGATCTTAACTGTAAACGGCGGGGCGACTTACACTTGGTCTCGTACGCCGGGATTATGGATTGGTCAATACGAGTTCTTCTATCGTACGATGAGCCAACGCCCAACTTGGAACCCCTATATGGAAGATGGATCTCCCGCTTCCGGTTTCGGTACCGGTGATGGTAATCCTCTTTACTACAAGGACAAGCTAACGAATACAAATGGAATCCGTCGTTCAACATACAACATAGGTTTCGATTTGCAAATCATTCCCGAGAAATTAGTATTAAAGGCTAATAGCGCTTTGTATCACGTAGATAATCAAACGGATAAATTTGATAAAGCCTATCAACAACAGAACTCTAGCACACCGAACCTAACGCGCCAGGCTGAAGCGAAATATGTAAAGGAAAATCAACAGCAACATAGTGTGACCTTGACATATTCTGATAGTTTCAAGGACAAGCATAATTTGGAAGCCATGGTCGGCGGTGAGTATTTCAATTGGCATCAATATACGTTAAACGCCAAGACTCAAAATTCACCTTCGGATGATATCCCAACCTTGAACGCAGGAAGTAACCGTACGTATTCATACAGTTACAAACAAGGCTATCGTATCCTTTCCGGCTTCGCTCGTGTAAACTATAACTACAACCTCAAATATCTGTTGTCTGTTGTAGCTCGTTATGATGGTATCTCCAAACTGAGCGACCACCGTTGGGGTTTCTTCCCGGGTGTCTCCGCAGGTTGGAACATCATGGAGGAAGATTTCTTCAAGGACTCCAAATTAGCGGATATTATCTCGAACCTGAAACCACGTGTCAGCTATGGTGTAAACGGTAATGTAAACGGATTAGGTTATTATGACGTATACGGTAGTTACGGACAGAAGGACAAAGACGGAAACATCATAACAAACTACAACAATTCCGTTGGTTTTTACAATGACCAATTGGTTAATAGCGGTTTACGTTGGGAGCAAAGTAAGTCTTTCGAAGTAGGTCTGGATATAGGTTTCTTCAATAACCGCTTAAGCTTTATCTTAGACTATTATAACCGTACGACTTCCGATTTGTTGACTGATCTGGATTTGCCTAATTACACGGGATTCAAAAGTATCAAAACCAACTTAGGAACACTGCGTAACCAAGGTTTTGAGATGGAGGTAAAAGCTAACATCTTAAATAATGTAGGAGGTTTCAGTTGGGACGTAACAGCTAACTTATCTACGGTAGCCAACAAGATCATCAAGCTTCCGGCAAACGGAAACGAGAACAACCGCCAAGGTGGATACCAAGTATGGGATCCGAAAAAAGGCGAAGTCGTTTGGGTTGGCGGAAAACAAGAAGGAGGAAAGCTGGGTGACTTGTTCGCATTCAAGCAAGATCACATTTTCAAAGATTGGGATGACGTAAAAGCAAACGCAAATAATCGCTATGACGCCATTGGTGAATTATATGGTCCAGCGGCATGGGAAGCCCTGAAAGACAAAACCGGAAAACAACAAATCGAGCCGGGTGACGTATGTTGGGCCGATTTGAATGGTGACGGTGTCATCAACAATCTAGACCGTGTGAAGGTAGGCAATATCTTCCCGAACGTAACAGGAGGTTTCTCTACCACCGTTTCTTACAAGGATTTCTCTTTATACGCCCGTTTCGACTACGCATTAGGCCATACATTGTATAACGACTTGGCCGCACGCTCTATCGGACAATACCAAGGTTCATTTAACATCATCGACATGGTTAAACAAAGCTGGTCTGAAGAGAACACGAATACGGATATCCCGAAATTCTACTATGCGGATCAATTGAGCAAAAAGAATATCACCCGCTCCAACAACGGACTTACGGCTGTAGATAACAACAACTCACGATTCTATGAAAAGGGTGATTACTTGGCACTTCGCGAGATCACATTGACATGGAACTTACCGAAAAGATGGATCAATAAAGCGTTTATGTCAAACGCCTCTGTTTATGTCACCGGACAAAATCTGTGCTACTTTACCGGTTATTCCGGAGTATCACCGGAACCAGCCGTAGATACCTATTATGGTCAAGGCATCGACAATGGCAGATATCCGACTCCTAAGACTGTCCTTATGGGTGTATCTGTAACTTTTTAATTAACGCATAAAAATTAAACATCATATGAAAAAGATATTTATAACCTTTATGGCGGCTGTGTCCTTGTTGACATTCAATCGATGCACCTCGTTGGACATGGAGCCAGTCAGCAGTATTTCCGATGCGAACTATTGGAAATCATCGGACCAATTCAAGGCATTCAATACAGGTCTGCATTCCTTGCTTCGCTTACGTAGCTATAATATATTCGTACTGGGCGAACCACGTGCCGATATTTATGGCGACCAGCCTTTCGGAGGTGAAGCCACTCAAGGCGTAGAACGATATCCGTATAATACGATCAACGCTGAATTTACGGGCATCAGCAATTTTGGAGATTTCTATGAGACAATCAACCAATTAAACCTCATGATCCGTAAGACCAACGAGACTACCTTATTAGATGAAAATGAGAAGAACTACTTCTTAGGTGAAGCATATGGTATGCGTGCGTATATTTATTTCCATCTATTACGTTCATGGGGAGATGTAATTTTGGTAACCGAACCTACTCTAGGTAACGAACTGGATATCTCTCATTTGGAAAAAGCGGCGTCTCCAGCAAGTGAGGTCATGGACCAGATCAAGAAAGACATTGACGCTTCCGTCAATGCTTTCGGTAGTGATTATTCTTACAAATATGGAAAAGGCTACTGGTCTAAATCAGCCACATTGATACTAAAAGGTGAAGTTTATTTATGGAGTGGTCGCCAAATGGGTGGAGGTACAGGAGATTATTCTACCGCCAAGGCTGCTTTGCAAGATCTTCAACAAAACGGCAACCTAAAGCTACAGGATAAGTTTACTGATGTATTCGCCTATGGGAATAAGGAGAATAGCGAGATCATCTTCGCTTTCAAGAGTATCAAAGATGAATTCACCATGTGGAAAGATTATAATTGGCGAAACAACATGGTTCCGCAACGTGAATACATGGCAAACTATTGCGATGAATCAGGAACCCCATTCATGGAAATTCCGGGTTATAATTTCCACGGTTTAATGCGTTACCAAGTTAAGAAAGATCATTACTGGAAGACTTTCCGCGAAAATGATTCCCGTCTGACAGGAACCTTGAAAGCTGTTTATCAAAAACAGGAAGACGGAAGCATAAAGTACATCGCTCCATTCGCATACAAATTCCAAGGAACAACATTGGAGGGTAGCAACGAACGTAACTGGCTGGATGATTATCCTATTTACCGTTATGCCGATGCCCTGTTACTACTAGCCGAGGCTAAAGCTCTCTTAGGAGAAGATCCTTCCACGGAGATCAATGCCGTACGCGAGCGTGCTTACGGTTCTGAATATTTCAACGCACATAAAAACGAGGTCGCTTATCCGAATGACAAGGGAAGTTTCTATAACGATAACCCATTTGAGGGGGGCGATGAGAACGTGATGGAAGCTATATTGAAAGAACGGCTGCGCGAGTTCTTCTTCGAGGGCAAGCGTTGGTATGACTTGAGACGTTTCGGTAATCAATATGTCTTGAAATACACGACCGCACAAGAGTCCCGTCTTTTGTGGCCGATCAACGAGGATGCATTGACAAACAATCCAGCATTGAAACAGACTCCCGGATACTAATCGTACATAGGTTTAAGGCGATTGGATATAACTAGGTTTTTGGCACGAATTCCAAAGGGGCTTTGTTCATATGAATGAATATCGCTACCTTTGGAATTCACATATCTATTAATTTCAACCTACAAACAAAAAACATCATGAAAAAAACTTTCCTGTATTTCTGCCTTCTTTTCATCGTACAAACGGCTTTTGCGGCAGACAGTCTTTATGTGCGAGAGCAACAAATCCCCATCTTGATAGACCGGATCGACAATGTACTTTACGAGATGCGGATACCGGCCCAAAAAGGGGATGTATTAAACGAGATCACGATACAGATCGGAGACAATGTCGACCTGTCGGACATCCAAGCGATACGTCTATTTTATAGCGGAGTGGAAGCTCCATCCCGCAAAGGGGAACATTTCAGTCCCGTTACGTACATATCCAGCCATATACCGGGAAATACCCGTAAGGCTCTTGAATCTTATTCCGTACGGCAAGATGAGGTTACCGCCCCCTTGTCGCGCACGGTAAAACTAACCTCTAAGCAACCGATGCTTAAAGGCATCAACTATTTCTGGGTAAGTATCCAGATGAAGCCTGAGACTTCCTTATTGGCAAAAGTAGCGACTACGATACCTAACGCCCAGATCAACAACAAACCGATCGACATCACTTGGAAAGGAAAGGTGGACGAACGCCATGTAGGTATCGGCGTACGCCAAGCCGGGGATGACGGATCGGCGGCCTTCCGCATCCCGGGATTAGTGACGACGAATAACGGAACATTACTCGGAGTCTACGATATTCGCTATAATAGCAGCGTGGACCTGCAAGAGAAAATCGATATCGGAGTAAGCCGCAGTACCGATAAGGGACAAACTTGGGAACCGATGCGAGTAGCCATGACTTTCAAACAAACGGATGGCCTGCCCCACGGACAAAACGGCGTGGGAGACCCATCGATCTTGGTAGACGAAAAGACCAATACGATCTGGGTAGTAGCCGCATGGACGCATGGTATGGGTAACGAACGGGCTTGGTGGAACTCCATGCCGGGAATGACACCGGACGAGACCGCCCAACTTATGCTCGTGAAAAGTGAGGACGATGGTAAGACGTGGAGCGAACCGATCAACATCACGTCTCAAGTAAAAGACCCGTCTTGGTATTTCCTATTGCAAGGCCCGGGACGAGGCATCACGATGCAAGACGGTACTTTGGTCTTCCCCATCCAGTTTATCGACGCTACCCGTGTGCCCAACGCCGGCATTATGTATAGCAAAGACCGCGGGAAAACATGGCACCTGCATAACTTAGCCCGCACGAATACCACGGAGGCGCAAGTTGCCGAGGTAGAGCCGGGCGTATTGATGCTAAATATGCGCGATAACCGGGGCGGTAGCCGTGCCGTAGCCACGACAAAAGATTTAGGCAAGACATGGACAGAGCATCCTTCCAGCCGCAGTGCCTTGCAGGAACCCGTTTGTATGGCCAGCTTGATCAAGGTAAACGCCAAAGACAACATCACCGGCAAAGACCTTTTACTCTTCTCCAACCCGAATACGACAAAAGGGCGTAATCATATCACGATCAAGGCGAGTCTGGACGGCGGACTTACTTGGCCTACGGAACATCAAGTCTTATTAGACGAGGCCGAGGGCTGGGGATATTCCTGTCTCTCCATGATCGATAAGGAAACGGTTGGAATCTTCTACGAGTCAAGCGTGGCGCATATGACCTTCCAAGCCATTAAGCTAACAGATCTTATTCCTTAGAGAAACAATCTATGAGATCAATACTGAATCTTATTCTTATTGTATATATAGGCATTTCCGGGTCTTTACAGGCCCGGAATCCTGTTTTATTGCCCTTGCCCCAAAAATACGTCCGGACAAACGCTTCGTTCCATCCGAAGGAAATCGCGGTTTCTTCCGAAGGGAAACTCCGTTCCATCCTAATGGAATTCTTGGAGGAGCTGCCGGTAAGCGTCCAACCGGACAGCCGATACAAGATAGAGGTTTCCTTGGTTGACAAATTGGACGGAATCCCCCTCAACTCCGAGGAGGCTTATCAACTAAGCGTCTCTTCCCGGGGCATAACCATCCGGGCAGTGTCCGAGCAAGGGGCTTATTGGGCGATACAGACCTTACGCCAACTGACCGAGCGACGAGGAAACCAATATTCCATCCAAGGTTGCGAGATCACCGACTGGCCTGCTTTCCGCATACGAGGATTCATGCAAGACGTAGGGCGGAGCTATATCTCCATGGAAGAACTGAAACGGGAGATCGAGGTACTTTCCCGCTACAAGATGAACGTATTTCATTGGCATCTCACGGAGAACCAAGCTTGGCGTCTGGAGAGCAAGATCTTTCCGATGCTGAACGACAGCTGCAATATGAGCCGTATGCCCGGAAAATATTACACGATCGAGGAGGCAAAGGAGCTGGTTCGCTTTTGCAAGGAGCATAACGTACTATTGATCCCGGAGATCGATATGCCGGGGCATAGCGACGCTTTCATCCGGGCGTTCCGTCATGATATGCAGGGCAAGGAGGGTATGGCGATCTTAAAACTATTGATGGATGAGGTTTGCGAGGTATTCGAGGAGGTTCCTTACTTACATATCGGTACGGACGAGGTAAAGTTTACCAATCCGAAGTTCGTACCCGAGATGGTCGCTTATATCCGTGCGAAAGGGAAACAAGTGATCTCTTGGAACCCGGGATGGAAGTACAAACCGGGTGAGATCGACATGGAGCAAATGTGGAGTTACCGGGGAAAAGCACGACCGGGCATTCCTGCGATCGACTCCCGTTTCCATTATATCAACCATTTTGATACGTTCGCCGACTTAATCGCCTTGTACACCAGCCGTATTTACAATGAACCGCAAGGAAGCCATGATTTGGCGGGTACGATCCTTGCCGTATGGCACGACCGGATCGTACAGCCGGAGGACAAATTGATCCGGGAGAATAATTTGTATCCGAATCTATTAGCGATCGCCGAACGTTCTTGGTTGGGCGGCGGCTATCAATATTTCGATAAGAACGGAACGATGCTGCCTATCGATCCCGATAACGAGGAGCATAAGGCATTTGTCGATTTTGAGCGGCGGATGTTATGGCATAAAGAACATCATTTCCAAGGATACCCGTTCGCCTACGTCAAGCAAACCAACGTGAGATGGCGTATCACCGACCCTTTCCCGAATGATGGGGAACTGACCCGCTCTTTCCCTCCGGAAAAGGCGCTTCAGACGCAATATACCTATGAAGGGAAAAGCTACGGCACGCACGACGCCATCGGTGCCGGAATCTACCTGCGCCATGTCTGGGGACCGCTGGTTCCCGGTGTCTATAAGGACCCGCAGCCGAATCATACCGCTTACGCATGGACTTGGATCTATTCGCCCAAGACGCAAGACGTAGGGGCGTGGATCGAATTCCAGAATTACGGGCGCTCGGAGATGGATCTTCCTCCCTCACAAGGGAAATGGGATTATAAAGAGAGCCGTATCTGGGTAAATGATCAAGAGATAACGCCCCCCGTATGGACCGCTACCCACCGGGAGAAGTCCAATGAGATCCCACTGGGGAACGAGAACTGCGTAAGCCGTAAACCAACCCCGGTCCATCTGGAAAAAGGCTGGAACAAGGTGTTCATGAAGCTTCCGGTCGGTAGGTTCAATACCCCCGAGGTCCGTCTGGTGAAATGGATGTTTACGTTCGTTTGCGTCACCCCGGATGGAGAGAAAGCGGTGGAAGGACTGGTTTACTCTCCGGATAAACAACTTAAATAACGTCTAATTCGGTTGAATGAAATGAGAAAAATAATAGGAATCTTATCCATCTTCCTCGCTTTCGCTCTCATGGGGCAAGCGCAAAGAATCAAGGTGGCTTGCGTAGGTAATAGCGTGACCTACGGCTACGGAATCGAGAACAGGGAAACAAACTGCTACCCGGTCCAATTGCAACAGATGCTTGGAGATGCCTACGAAGTGGAGAACTTCGGGCATAGCGGGGCTACTTTATTAAACAAGGGATATCGTCCTTATACCCAACAAGAGGCGTATCAAAAGGCACTGAGGTTTGCCGGGGATTACGTGATCATCCATCTGGGATTGAACGATACGGACCCTCGGGCATGGCCGAATTACCGGGACGATTTCGTTCGGGATTATCTTTCCTTGATCGAATCTTTCCGGAAAGCCAATCCGAAATGCAAGGTATGGGTTTGCCGTATGACTCCGATATCTCACCGCCATCCTCGTTTTAAATCCGGTACAAGAGACTGGTACTGGATGGAGCAAGCGCTTATCGAAGAAATCGCCCGGATAGCCGGCGCGACCTTGGTCGATTTGCAGGAAGGATTATATGACC
>OGKN01000682.1_pt1 | contig 14785 bp, 6 predicted proteins | sample 1572511 | NCBI WGS metagenome assembly OGKN01 (sample SAMEA2582150, study PRJEB24529) | metagenome | reverse complement strand
TTTCCATTCGCTCCCTCCTTCCTTTATTGAATCGAAACGAACACCCGGCAGTTTCAAAAGAACTGTAGTATTGGCTGGTACCACCACTTCAATATCTAATTTGTCGTCTGTAACTTTCCAATTGGAAACAATTGTTCCATACATGGAATTATAGTGTGAACGTACCTGTCTGGGGCCTTTCTCATCTATCCAAGGCGCTATGACAAATTCTTTGAATCCGGACTTCGGACGTTGAATACCCCCCAACGATTCCACAAACCAACTCCCTATATATAAATAAGAGCTATGCAAAGCAGATCCTCTGCACTCCCAATCTTCAAAGAAAGTGCCATTTCCATTCTTTATCATATTCCCCCAACTTGGAAAGTCTTCTTTGGTAGCCATTTCACAAATCAAATCATTGCGCTGGTTATCCAATAAAGTATGGAAGAGGAAAGAACCGGCCGTGATACCTCCCCAAAAATGTCCTTTACGATTCACCAATATCGCATACTCCAGACGTTTCCAGACTTTAGCCTTCAATTTTTCAGGTGGTAAGTCCACCATAAGTGCAATAGCTAAATAAGCAGGATAACCGTTCACATAACTATTGTCATCCGGATTGAAGAAAGTTTTATGCACAGCCCTTCGCACCTCTTCCGCCCTTTTGCGCCAAGCGACAGCCATTGTTTCATTCCCCAAAACATCCGCTATACAGGCAGCCGTTTCCAAACTATAAATCCAATGGCAGTTATTAAAGAACAATGTCTCGCGGGTATCTCCCAAAGACTTTCCTTCTTTCTCCATCGCCGATCGTTCCGGCCAGGCATCCGGCCACAGCCAGTCTCCCAGAAAACTCCACTTTCCACCCCAACGCACCAACATATCGTCTTTGGATTTAGTTTCTACAAAATCGAGCCAACGCCGGATGGTCGAGAAGCTTTCTTCAAGAATGCGCACATCACCATACTGGCGATAGACCTCCCAAGGCAAAGTAATACAAAAACCACTCCAGGAAGGACCGCCACCACCAATATAGGTAGGAGCCGTATATGGTACATTTCCATCTTCTCCCTGCACATCGCGCCAATCTTCCATCCATTTGGTATAAAAAGCCCCCAACTGATAATTATCCAAACCGGTACGCGTAGTAGCCAATGCGTCACCACCATACCCCCTACGTTCACGATGAGGACAATCTACAATATAATTACCCAGACTCAAGTTTTCAAAAGTCCATAATGCGGTACGATAAAGATCGTTTAAAAGCGATATATCACATTCAAATCCGGACGACCGCCGAAAATCGGGACGAATCATCCACCCACGTATCTGTTTCAAATCGGGTGCAGACCGTAAGCCGGTAATCTGAACCCAACGTCCGGTCATGTAGTTAAAGCGATTACGGAAAGTACCCTTCCCGTCAGGCCCTATTTTATAAATACTATGTATTCCGTAGCTACAAGCATCTTTTTCTCTCTCCGAAAAGCGGAAAACGACCGAATCTCCCGGTTGTCCGACAAGCGGCATTTCAAACCATCCGGCATAATTAATTCCCATATCCACACGATACACGCCCGGGCTCACCTCTTCGACCGCAACCGGTTTAATCTCATCCATCAGCAGATTGGACTCCGCTTTATCGGCGGAAACCATAATCTGCGGTTGGTAAACCTTTGCTTCCGCCCATTCAGAGTCGTCAAAACCAGCTTCATTCCATCCATTGATCTCCAAAGAAGCATCATAAAACTCACCGGCAAAATGATGTGCATCCCAATATCCCATCAGCACATTGGGACTTGCATGCGTCTTCCAACTGCCGTCTGTTATCACCCGAACTTTGCTGCCGGAAGTCAACGTTATCTCAGCCTGTGCCAACGCCATTGGAATAGCTGGCTTGTCATTACGCTGATAAGCAGGAAATACAGCCCAAGAAGTACCCAACCACAAAGCAATTACATTCTCCCCTTTTTTCAGATAATGACTGATATCATACGTCACATAACGGGCACGCGATTTATGATCTGTCACAGACGGAGCAAGTACGGCATTTCCAATCTTACAACCATTCACATACAATTCATGATATCCGATAGAGGCTACGTAAATCAGTGCCTCTTTAAGGCTCTCTGTTAAAGTAAAAGTCTTACGAAACCACGGATCAAACATTTTATTATCTACCGGCCGGCCACCCACACTTTGGGATTCCATTTCAGCACTCCCTATCCAATGGGCACTCCAATCATCGGCAAACAATCCCATCTGCCAATAAGCCGGTTCACTCCATGATGTCCAGTTGCCCTGTTCATCAGCCAAACGAACTTTCCAAAAGCACTTTTGCCCTGTAATCAGTGTTTTTCCATCATAAACAATATGGACCGATTCATCTGAATGTACTTGCCCGCTGTCCCATAAATCTCCCTGTTCTTTATCTAACAACTCCCGGCTACTTGCTACCAGAACCTGATAAGCAGTCTGTCTCTGCCCACGCACGGCAACCGTCGTTCCCATTTTCCAACTCAAACGCGGATGAGGAATATCCAACCCTGACGGATTATGCAAATATTCACACTGCAATCCGACCGGTTCAATATTTTTCTTCCCTTCCTTCACTCCGTACGCTGTAAGAAGATACGGTGAAGTTAATAAAAACATAGTCAATAGTATTGTTTTACATCTACTTATCATAACATTCAACTATTTATTCGTTAATGATTTATACCGGCACAATGCCTCTACAAAATAGTAATCTGCATACGTTAATGGTGCATCTACTTCTGTCCCAGCCGGCATATTACCGACAGAATGTTTCAAAATAAATCCACCGTTAGTACCTACTTCTGCCATATACTCGGATGAAGATAATTCCTGTAACATTTTCTCGGCAGCTTCAAAATATTTCTGTCTGGAATTTTCCGAAACATACCGACATAACTCGAATAACCCGGCACAACTAATAGCAGCTGCTGAAGCATCCCTCAAAGTATTCGGTGTATCAAGCGCATTATAATCCCAATAAGGTACCAAATCTTCCGGCATATTGGGATGATTCAATATAAATTCTGCTATTTTTACTGCTTGTTCAAGATATCTGGTATCTTTTGTAAAACGATACATCATCGTATATCCATATAATCCCCAAGCCTGCCCACGAGCCCAAGCTGATTTTTCCGACACACCTTGTCCGGCTTGATAATGTTGAATTCCTCCCGTTTCCGGATCATAATTTATCCCATGATAAAGACTATTATCAGCCCTAAAATGATTCTTCATAGTCGTATCGGCATGCTTTACTGCGATATCATAAAAAGAATTATCACCAATAGCTTGCGCCACCCAGAGCAACAACTCTAAATTCATCATATTATCAATAATAACCACATAATCATTCGGTCCGCGATTATGTGACTTAATACAACCGACCATCGGACTAAACCGGGTAATAAGAGAGCGCGCACTGTTAACAATTATATCTTTATAGCCGGACTGCGGAACTATACGATTGGCATTACCATAACTACAATACATCATAAAGCCAATATCATGCGTACTTACATTATATTGCTCGGGCTCCAATAACTTCAACATACGTACCCCCTCCATATATAGCTCTTCATAGCCAGTTTCTTCATACAAATAAAACAAAGTACCCGGATAGAAGCCACTACAACACCATTTAGAAGAACTATTCTCCGGTTTATGCTCTTTCACATCATATGTTTTCGGGAACACATCCGTTCCTTTTAATCTATCTGCCATATATAGATATTGATGCGCAGCACTTCTCAACACTTTGTCTACATTAACTCTCCTCTTGAGAGTAAGCGTCGGACACGCCTGTATAGGATAAACTTTTTCTACAACAAGCAGAACAAAGGTTAATAATATAACGAATTTACATATTTTCATTTAATACATTATTTTTCCAAATTAATCTGCTTTCGCTCTATATTCCATCCCTTTATGACTAAAACAGGTGTATTCTTCAAATTCTGATCAGCCGTTTCTATTGTTACCAATTTACTTTCACCCGGCATAAGTGAGAAAAAGTTATCTGTATAAAACGACGGACGAACCGGACTCAGATTTTGATCTAAAAATTGTAGCTGATTAAAAAAAGCAATAGAATTAGAAACATTTCGCAAAGTGACATCTACCCAAAATTGTCCATCAGTTTTCCTTACCTTGCAAGAGCTGACAAGCCTTGCCCGTTTCATTTTTACCAAATCCTCAAATCCCGAAGCCGCCGGGCCAGTAGTTGTATCTTTACCTTCGTATTTGTCATTAGAACGCCAATAAAAATTAGAAGATACCTCCCTCCCTCTTTCATCCGTCAGTCTCAACTTTATAAAATGTATTTGTGAAATATCCTCGGGAAAACAGATAGTAAATACATCGTTGATAACTCCGTCTGATGGCAGATTTATTTTAGCAGACTTTTCAAAAACTTTCCTGCTATTTATATCATACACCTGTGCCATCACCGTATAATTGCTGAAAGACTTGTAATAATCGTTAATTACAGATACCGTATTCTTCAAATAATCAAATTGTACATGTAGCGGTTCAAGGGCATTCGCTGTATGATAAAGTGATGCTGTCGGTTCCAACGACCAATCCCACATACGAGCACTCACTTGACGTACAGGACAGTTATGATACCAAAAGAGTAACCCCGAACAAAATCGATCTCCATAATCCAATTTGTTATAATTCCACACCTCCCATATGCTCTTTGAGTTAATAGCACCAACGAACTGCCCTTTTTGAGCAAACTCTTCAATAGAAGAAGATTTTCCATAGTTATCAACCAGTTCTTTATACATGGTAGACATCAAATGGAAGCCATTACCATCTAAATAATCCCATACCTCTCTATTAATAGGCCATAAATCCTTCTCATCCATCATTTCTTTCAATATTTCTTCGTCATTGTTTTGTACATTAGATGTGAAGGTACGTGCTCCTAAGTTACTATAGCTTACTTCTACTCCACGAATCCCTCTGTCACCATATTTACGACTACCAATACCAGTTGTCCCGTTTGAATAATAATATACAGTACTATTATTCGTCCAATGAGGAGTAATACCATACCAATTGCCGGAATAAGTACCTTCCTCATCAATATCAAACTCACTAGAGTAGGCATTGACTCCTACATTAATTAGTGCGTCAACTACAGATCTTCTACCTAATTGATTGAATGCTTCTGCCAACATAAAATAAAGGTCTGCACCGCGGTAGGTATATACGAATACATCATCGCGATAAGCGGTACGTACAGGTTTAGAAGTTGGACGGAATTTGCTGATAACCCATTTACCATTGTATTCAGATACTGTGTAACCCATTCTGAAATCTTTATCTTTACTACCCAGCGGACCGAAGTCATTATCTCTGAAACGTTCTACAGCGACCTCTGCCGGTGCCAGCCAATATTTATTCGGATAATCAGAGTCGAAATGCTTCAGCAGACTGTTTGTCTGCCTGTTTTGATAGTCATACATAATTGCTGACGCCGATTCATAATCATACGGAGTCTCGTTATTAAAGAAATTGGTATAATGACTGAACAACATATCATTACGTAAGAAAGCGATAGATTGATTGGTAGTACTTTGGTAGATACTGTTCATCTTATTAAGTATCAAGTTGACACATTGTTGGTATCTACCTAACCACAAACAAATCTCTGCATATAGAGCATAGTAAGGAGGAGTCATCATATCCCAGCGGCGATATTCACTATTTGCCAGCTCCGTATCCGGGTCTACCCAGTCTTTCCATGCTGTTTCGTAAGTTCCGTCAATATTGTCATAACCAATATCTAGCAGATTCTTGCAAGCTACCATCGTTTCGTCAAGATTCAATATGTCAAACTGTGACAAATCTCTCAACGAAGTCATTGGTTTATCCACCCATGCTACTTCTCCGTAGATTTTAGCGATCGTCATAAACATCCATGCCTTGACACGCAGCGTGCTGCTGACCAATGCTTTATAGTGGCTTTCATTAATAGAGTTCTTTTCTTCGTATGTTTTCAATTTCCGAAGATAATCGTTACAGGCATTTATTACTTCGTAGAATCCAGAAGGATCTGCATATGAATTACCACTTAAATCATCATCGTAATTGTACAAGTTGTAGAGTTCAGTGGGTGCCGTTGCAGTCGGCACCACCATTTCTCCCCGAAGTTCATTCAGATAAATCACTTTGTCTCCAATGGCTTGCATTTTAGTCATGATACCAATGTAACCGGAGTACATCTCACTTTCTTCTGATATATAATCCTCATTATCCAGGGTAACATCTGTATCAGGATTGAAGAAGTCATCGCATCCTCCCAATAAAGTAACCGCCAGTATGAAAGCGGCATTTAATAATATCTTTTTCATCTTCATCATTAGAATTTCAAGTTAATACCCAGTTTGACAGATTTCGGTTGCATCACTTTCGCATAATCAAATCCTTGTGTAGCATTGCTGCCAGATGAATAAGCGAATTCCGGATCCATACCCAAATATTTGGTAGCGGTCAACAGGTTTTCTCCTGTCACATAAATTGTTCCTGAACGGAAAAAATTCCAAACTGGTTTGTCGAAATTATAGCTTAACGTAATACTCTTCATGCGTAGGAAAGAAGCATCTTCAATCCAACGGGAAGAGAAGTTGTTATTGCCGATAGCATCTCCATAGCTAGCGCGTGGAATATTGGTAACCTGTCCTTCTACATTCCAACGGTTGGTCACTGCTACACTTTGGTTAGAGAAAGAAGAAACTGATTCCAGTGTCCTTCTTACCGCATTGTATGCCTCATTCCCTTTTGAATAAGAAAATTCGGCCGCCAGTGCGAAATGCTTATAACGGATATTGGTATAGAATCCTCCAAAGTAATCAGGAGTGGCACTACCCAATGATACATAATCTTTAGAATCGATGCGTCCGTCATTATTCTGGTCTACATAACGTACATCACCAGCACTATATGCTTGATTACTGCTGTTGGTCAATGCGGCTTCACTCGCTTCCGCTTGGGTAGAGTAGACGCCATTTGCTTGCAATCCGTAAAATTCGTATGGATTTCCACCTACACGACTTACTATCATCGAACCATCACTATATTGAACTGTTTCCTGATCGTTTCCGCCCAATGATTTAATCTTACTTTCCGTGAAAGAAATATTACCTCCTACAATCCACTCAAAGTTACGCATACGGATGAGAGAAGCCTGCAATGAAAGTTCTACTCCGTTGTTATCGATTTTTCCGACGTTTGCATAGTAGGCAGATGTTCCGTAGATAGCAGATTTTCCAATGTTCATGATTACATCTTTGCTTCTGCCACGATAATAATCTACTCCCAAACTGATACGGTTTCTCAAGAAAGAGGCATCCAAACTTAAATTCATCTGCGAGGTTATCTCCGGTTTCAAATGTGTGTTCGGTATTTGGGTACGAATAATACCCGATACAGCCATATACGGTAAACTACTATAATAAGATTTTCCATAATTGGAAGAGAAGCGACTGTTTCCTGTCAGGCTGTATTCTGCACGCAAATCCAGACGGGTGATCCAATCCTTGTCTATAAGGAAAGACATATTCTTCGCCATCCATGTGATTCCGCCTGATGGATAAACCCGAAAATGGTTGGTGTATCTTCCGTTTGCGGAAGAACCGTCGATAGACATATTCAATGCAGCATTCAATACATGATTATAAGTATAGTCAACGTGACCATAAATATTAGCCCAGTTCCATTTATTCTGATAACCGTCGAAATAACGACCTATAGCATCAGCCGAACCCAGTACTTGATAGAAGTCATTGGTTGTGTTGCGCGCGTATGCCCCATCGTATTCCTGCAAAGTAGTCAAAATTTGCACTCCTGCCATAGCATTCAAAGCATGGCGGCTACTGAATTGTTTGTTGTAGCGCGCATTTAGGTTATAAAAATAATTAGTCGTTTCGTTTACGCCTTCCCGGATTGTATTTTCTTCAGTACCGAATGCGTCTGTAGTAGGAACGATAGTAAAATCGGTTCTGCCTGGAACAAAAATATGCTCCTTATTATAGTTGTAGTAAAGACCGAAGGCACCACTGAGAGAAAAACCTGGAAATATTTTATAATTGAAACCAGCTTTAACATTTACGTCATATTGGCGACTGTTCGCATCCAGATTATTGACAATAGCTAACGGGTTACTTACAGCAAAGTCCATATTTTTGCTGATTCCATAATAGTATTCAGAGTAAATCGGAGTAAATTCTCCGTTATCTACTTTCTGGTAGGGAGCAAGCAGTGGAGACTGTGCATAAGCAGCAAGCAAAGGGTTGGTACGAACATTCATCCCTTGTTCTTGATAATTACCGTTGATATATGCCAATCCGACGGTAGCATAGACTTCAAAATTCTTGCTGACCAAGAAGTTTCCGTTCAACTGTGTATGATAGCGGTTCTGTTGAGTACTTTTCAGTATTCCATCCTCTTTAGAGTATCCCAAAGACAAGTCGTATTTGGCGATAGCATCACCACCTTCTACTCGAAACAGATTTTCTGTCACAAATCCGCTCCGGTAGATTTTATCTTGCCAGTTCGTATTGTTATTGTAGTAGTTGGCATATCTGCTGTTGGTAGGGTCACTCATGAAAGGGAATTCGGTAAAGAACTCATCCATGTTCCCGAAATAACTCATTCCCATGTCTGATAGGAAAGAGCGGTAATCTATACCATTCAGCAAGGGCATACGTTTGTTGTTCCAGTTAATACCAAACTGACCGTAATAACTGATTTCAGTGTTCATGTTCTCCGATGTGGCACCATCCGTTTCAATCAGAATGACACCATTAGCACCCATAGAGCCATATAAAGCCGCTTCCGCACCTTTCAATACGGTGATATTTTGAATATCATTGAGGTTGTAAGCCTGAAAGATGTTACGGCTCAATCCATTAATCAATGGTGAATCATTTACGTCCGGTATATAAGGAACACCATTGATAACTACCAACGGTGCATTGTTACCCACGAAAGAACGTGTTCCACGAAGATTAATGAAACTTCCCTCTCCTGGCATACCGCTGCCACGAGTCACTTGCAAACCTGCAATCTGTCCAGCCAACGCACGGTCTATCTTCATACCCGCAGGTACGAAATCCTTTTTAGTGATATTCTCCGCAGATGTAGTCACTTCGTTCGTTTCAATACGGAAAGGCAATACTGTTGTTTCATTATATTTGTATTCCGATTCAGGAATCATAATGATCGTCATCTCCTTACGATTATCCACTGCTTGAAGCACTGTATAATATCCGGCAGCCCAAACTGAAATATTGGCTTTCCGCAAACTCTTGCATTCTATTTGAAATACTCCGTTCTTGTCCGTAGTGACATCTTCGCTTCCGGTGACAGACACCACCGCACCCTCAACCGGAATATTAAGGGTGGATAATACTTTTCCGCTTATTTTGCCTTGTTCCTGCGCATACAGATCGACAGCAAATAGGCAAACTAACAGGGTGAAAAACAAAATTTGTATCTTTTTCATGTTGTCTTTATTTCATAAGATTAATAACAATCCTTGTTTGGTCGCAGACACCAATGATATAATGCTGCTTCAGATAAATTGGAACCTGATCCACTAAGACGTATTATAATTTCACTGGCTTCGTCGCCCGGAATAGTAACTGTACCTACAGCACCTCCATCACGATCATATTTTGATTTATTTTTAAATCCCTGCGCAACAGCTTCATCTATTCCTTCCGGATATCCACCTCCTGCACGATCATAGTGGTAAGCAGATGCATTATTAAGCACCGATTGTGAAAGAGTGGTTACAGGAATTTCTTCTCCATTCTTGATAATTGAAACGGCAATCGCTCCTAAAGTTTTCTTTTGTCTGAACCCCATGGTGAGTGTATATGTTCCAGGAGGAATCTTATAAGGAGTAGCTACGTAACGGGTTCCCACTGTTTCACCTCTAAACGGAGTATAATCAAGTGTATATGTTTGATTATCAGCATCTGTCAAGTTAAAATAGAGAACTCTGTAATATATAGTGGGGAATCCTAATGCTGCCCATCCTGCGCAGTTCGCTTCATCTGTCTCACTAATCTTGTTAAATGAAAGATTGGTAGTCTTGAAATACGTATCTTTATCATCGGCACTCAGATATTCGTAATTTCTGAAAAGTTCTTTAAGGCGATAAATCAATACGTTAGTAGGTATCTTCATTTCAGTGACATGGTAGGCTATTCCGTTACTCATAGATATCGGGTTGTCAAGATCTACTTTCTGTACAGTCGTGCGCCATTGTTTACTGAATACAGAAGTCAAATCCTCATTGCTTTCAAAATCGGCTTTGTCATAGATCTTATTAAAGAAAGCCGATTGAAATATCCAGTTTTCCAGAATACTATCTGCACGTGTCATATTCCAGCTTTCCAGATTCTTCCGTGCTACGCTTAATGCGTTATTGACTACGTCATTGGACGGTATTAGCATGGTAGCACTGAGATTTTCGGACATGATGTCAAACTTTACCTTTTCAAAATAAGGAGCTCTTACGGTAAATACCGAGTCATATACGGTATTGCCAGTATTGTCTACTCCTACCACTTTACTTGCGTCTCTGTCAAATGTCAAAACATTACGTGACAAGATCATCTCACGGAAAATAGAATAATCTTCACCTAGATTTTCAATGATCTCATACATGCTTCTCGGAGCATTGATAGCCTGATCTAACAAATACAGATACCCATTAGTCAACTTAATTACCCGGGTTACAGTTGCATTGTTGAAACGAATACCGGTAGCCGCTCTTGTTTCGGGAGAAGCAACAGAAATATTCAGATACTTACCGCTCCACATCAAAAGACGTTGTCCGTCTTCCAGGTTGGAAGGTGAGATAGAGGCATCAGAGATATAGGTCTGGGCAGTGTATATAGGATCATCCCCTACTGCAATGCTTGACTCCACTGCTAGAATGGTGTACATCTGTTCTTTCGCCAATAATTGGTCCACCATGCCCGTTTCGTTAAACAGCTGGTACATATTGCTTAAAGAGGACTCTTGAGCCAAATAATCTGTAAGGGATTCATTGACTATGGAAATCTCCGTATTATTAACCGTGCTGGCGTTTTGGGCATAATGCTCATCCCATGTGTTAGTACAACCGCTCCCTATCAATCCGATAAGGGCAACGCCGAGTATATATTTTCTTGCTTTCATGGTTTATTCGTCAAATATGGGTTCAAATTCTAAATAATCTAAGTATATACGATAGTCGGATTTATCACTAGCTGCAGGATCAGTCAATATCAGTCTGAATGTGTGAGTAGAGTTTTCTGTAAATTCTATCTCATCATAAATCACATCTTCATAACATCCCAACTTATTGCTTTTAAGAGTAGTGGTTGAACTGGTATACGGTGCACGTGTAACTGAATGTTCTCCGTCAAAGCTAAAAATCATTTGTCCTCCGTTACTTCCGCTGCTTTTTGTTCTAATAAAATCCATAGATGTAGCATAACCAAAGTGTAATGTTACTTTGTATTTTCCCTTGATAATAGACGGCGTTTCCATTGAGATCCAACCTGTATTACCAATGTTCAACATCAGAAAATCATAATTGTGGGCAGTTTTCCAGTCATTATTCGTCCGAGTAGTAAAATAGGTAATATTATAATATTTATCAAAAGCTCCTGATGGATTCTTTAGTTCATATTCATAACAATTGAGCTCTGAGATGTCACATTTCTTCTCTGCCGTTCCAAATGATTCCTGAAATTTAATCCCCTCCTCTCCATGACCGTCTGCAATCCAGTCTTTGATAGCAGAGAAATTACATACATCAAACAATACTGTTTCCGGTTTTACATCCGCAATCGGCAGGTAAGTGGAAACCTGATGAATATAGCCGTTCTTAGCTTGCAAATTACAAGCGTCTTCCACAAAGACAGCTTTATTTGCTTCGTCCTGATAGTTCAAATAGAATTTTCGATCTTCCTCTTGACTTATTCTTACCACATTTCCTTTGCACGATGTATTCCATATCTTAGAAGTCGCATTTTCACTGTCGAAACTCTGCAAGTTGTTCAAGTCATAACTTCCGGTCAGAATATGATAGGCTACATATTTATACAATGCATTCTCCGGATTAGTATAGTCGCTGCTTGCTCCCAACAGTTGTGTTAAATCAGCCAGATTATTGACACCTGCATCATGGAAGACATCGTCCGTTACAGCCAACAGTGTATAATTACGTTTCTGCTTGATAGTTTGTCCCTGATCATTTTTCAGTTCATCATAGATAATGTTCAACTCGGTTCCCCACCCCGTCGCATCTAAAGCGGACTTTAAGAGGGTATAAGGACGTCCGCTTTCGGATATCCGGGCATATACGCTTTCAGTAAGCGGAGTTAGCGTATTTCCCAATACATATACGTAACCGTTGGATACCGGATTTGCAAATTCAAGCACATGAGCTTCACTGTTCAGATAAACAGACCGCATACCACCACCGCCATTTTCCGCACTTCCGAATGATACCATCAAAACATCGTCAGAAACGGTTCTTTTAGCTAATGCACCTTCCTTCTCAATAAAAGTTGCTTGATTGATGGTATCTTGTATAATATGATAAGATACCAAATTACGCGCATATTCTGTTCCCAACTCTTCAATGGAAGAAACCCCTCTTCGGGTGTAAAACTCCTGTACGGCCGTATTGTTGGGGACGAAAAGAGTGAAGCGTTGGGTAGCCTGATTCACCGCATTGTATAAGTCCGCATATTTCATGATGTGAATCCATTCGGAAAAGTCTTCCGATCTGCTGGATAAATAAGTTGCGGCAGGCTGTGTGTCGAAGACCACGAAAGTGTCTCCATCATACGGATCATTGCAAGCTGCACATAAAACGATGAGCAGCATCCAGTATATTTTTTTTAATTTTTTCATCGTATATCGTTATTTAATTATTCATAATAAGGATTTTGTGTCAATAACGAGTTGTTGAATATATCTTCAGCAGGAATTGGCAGATACCAAGCATTATCATTATCCAGAACAGAACTCAGCCATTTATTTTCCGCTGTAAGGTTGTTCTCCATAATGATTGCTTTAAAGCGAGCTTTATACTTGAAGTTTTGTTGCTTGCCGTAGCGCAATAGGTCATACCAACGTTTGCCTTCTGCAGCAAACTCCATGTCGCGTTCATCCAATAGCATCTCCAATAACATTTCTTCAGTAGCTTCGTTGATATTGTCCGCACTGACTTCACTTCGTGGGTTTAGCTCTGAACGTTCGCGTATTTGATTAATGATAGACAATGCCTCTGTCCAGTTGGCGGAACCGCCGATACGAATCAGTGCCTCCGCTTTCATCAACATTACGTCTGCCATACGATAGATAATATAATTGGCATCCTGAATGGTACGTACGGCTTCCCGGTCAGCAACTCCCATTCCTGAATATTTCCAGATAATGCCGTTGTCCGGATAGCTAGCATAAGCAGTACCGGCAAATGAACCATAATAAGTGCGGCTTATTTCATCTCCTCTATGTTGTGTGTATTCTTCTATTAAGCGAAGAGTCATCGGCTCAGAATACATATATGAGTCTATTGTAACATCAGTGCCATAAGGGAAAACCTTGGATGGGCTTCCGCTTCCTTGTGCATAATTGGTTTCGTCATATTGTATTTCAAAGATAGATTCGTTACTGTTACCGGGATAGAACATATTGAACCATTGTCCGGGTGTCGACATAAATACTGGTCGCATAGCGGCTGTAGCATTGATTAGGTAATCAGCATACGTGACACATTCTTCGTATTCTTCTGCCCAAAGGCAAGTTTCCGCCATCAGTGCGTACAATGCCCATTTAGTGGCACGCCCTTTGGTAGCCCATGTTCCATCAAATGTTTCTTTGGCAGCATTAGTTGCTAACGCTGCACGTACATCGCTTTTTATCAATTCCAAAATCTCCGTTTCGGATGACTTGGCTACGTCATTAGGCATGGCATCGTCTACGTAGGGTTCGGTAATCAAGGGCACCTCCCGGAAGTTACGTACCAGATACAGGTATGACAGTCCGCGTAGGAAATAAGCTTCCGTCAGATGTGAGTTCATTCTCGATTCATAATAACTTGCATCTTTGTCCATCACGGTCGGTGCATATTTTAACACAGCATTCGCCATACCGATCACTTGGTAGAAGGTACCCCACTGAACAGTTGATGTACTGGGCAACACCTGAAAGTTCTGAATCAGACCGGTTTTTGTTCCTCTACCGGGAACAATGACGGAACTCCCTCTCAATTCTCCCCAGTTGATGATATAGGGGACACAAGTACGCAAACGACTGTATCCCTGTGCGAGAATGGCTTCCACATCTTCAGAAGACTCCCAGTACATATCGGTAGATTGCTTATCTTTGGGCAGAATATCAAGCCAATCGCTGCATCCGCTCATCAACAAACTTCCGGATAGTAACAATATAGTAAATATCTTTTTCATGTTCGTAGATCTTTTAAAAACTTAAATTAAAGCCGGCAACAAGCTGAATAGAAGCCGGTGTAGTAGCACTATCTCTGGCATATGTGTTTTCGGTCTTCACTTCCGGATCCTGACCGGTGTATTTAGTCCAAGTAAAGAGGTTGTATCCGGTGACATATACATCAATATTACTAAATCCCCAACGCTGAATTATTTTCTTCGGCAAACGATAATTGAACGACAAAGATTTCAAACGCAAGTAAGAAGCATCTTCCACAAAGCGGTCAGAGCCCAGTGTGTTG
>OGKN01000679.1_pt1 | contig 14936 bp, 8 predicted proteins | sample 1572511 | NCBI WGS metagenome assembly OGKN01 (sample SAMEA2582150, study PRJEB24529) | metagenome | reverse complement strand
TGACGACGGGGTATTCACCTTCGGGCAGACGGTTATCGCCAGCAAGTTCGTCCTGCGTGCAGGCGGCAAGGCCGAGCAGCAGGGCGATGGCTGCGGATGTATGGATGGTTGCTCGTTTCATGATGCGTGTCGTTTAGGGTTCGTTATTGTCTCTTTTGTAATACGGGCAGACCGTCGGTGCCGAGTATCCACTGGTAGTCGCCAGCGGTGAGGGCGGTGTTCATGCCGTCGACGGCTGTCTGCCATTTCACGGTCGCGCCGTCCACCTTCGTGGCATCTACCGTTCCTTTTTCAATACGGAATACTCCTTGCCCGGCATTGCCTCCCCAATAACAGGAAGTTATATCAGCGTAGTTATAACGCACTATAGCTCCATTGTTAGACTCTTTCAATGTGCCGTCGAACCAGCAAGCGATGATATCGCCATAATTTGATTCGGCTATACCACAAGTTCCACCATATGATGCAGAAATTTTTCCCGTCACAGAGCAGGCAATGATTTGGCCATGATTTCGGCCCACTATTCCAGCAGTATTTCCACTACTGCCATACAGATTCACATCTATGAGTTGTAGGTTCTTTATCACTCCACGTTCACTTAAGAGTGAACCCAAAAATCCAGTATTATTCATTGCTGAAGAGTTAAATCCGGTAATGCGGTGTCCCTGCCCATTAAAGACGCCGGAGTAGAATGTAAATATGCCTGACCGTGTCCATTCCTTACCCGTCAGGTCGATGTCAGCGGCGAGGGTGCAATTTATCGATTCATCTTTTTGTGAGGCTTCGTTCCATGCCAGCAGGCCGTCGGCGTTATAGACCGTGTAGGTCTTGGTGTTGCTGTCGTAGATGTAGCCCAAATCCTCGGCTGTGCCGCTCTCGCCGCCGCCGTCAGCCCAGTCACCGATAGTGCAACCCTCTAACGTCAAGCCGGTGGCGTTCACCTTAACGGTATATTTATAGCGGCTGCCCGCTTCTAATACGACGTTGTTCTGCGGACGGAAGTAGAAGGTGCCGCCGCCGAGTTCCACCTTGACGAACGGCTTGCCTGCCGCAACGGTCTGCGGGGCGGTCAGTGCCTCGTAGGTGTTGCCGCTTGCGTTGTAGGTCTTGATGGCGGTCGGGTTGCCGTTATCGGCGGACAGGCTCACGAGGCTCACCGTGGCACCGGCGACGCTCGTGAATCCCGTGCCGGGCTTCAGTTCGATAGTCACGCGTGCCGTGCGGTGGGTAAATTCAAGAGTCGGGTTGTTAAATTCCACCTTCCGGTTCTCAGCAGAGATGAAGTCGCTGTTCTGGAAGTCAGCCAATTTGCTTTGGTCTTCGGCCACCTTCACGGCAGGCATCTGTGTGATGTCGGCATTATCGAAGGGCCACCATGCCGATACGGTAATCGGGTCGCGGCTGGTCCAGTAGTGCGGGTCGTTCTCGCGTGAAAGCGTGGCACTCTTGAAATCGGTAGAAGCCGTTACGGTGTATTCCTTTACCGCATCGCCCATCTTGAGTGCCACGGAAGTGACACCCTGCCAGTCGCCGTCCACAGCGGCACGGGTGGAAGGGGCTGCCAGCGGCGTTGCTTCTACGGACAATCCGGTGGCACGGATGACGACGGGGTATTCACCTTCGGGCAGACGGTTATCGCCAGCAAGTTCGTCCTGTGTGCAGGCGGCGAGGGCGAACAGCAGTGCGGTGGCTGCGGGGATAAATAATCTATGTCTCATAATTCTTCATTCTAATCGATTAATTATTAAAATCCTACAGGTTAGCATCCACATCTCCACCGTCTATATCGTTCCACTTTGCAATGGTGGCTTCGCTGACTTCAAGGACTTTGTTGCGTACCTTGACGGTATAGGTATAGTTGTTGCCCGCCTGCAGTGCGCCTTCGGGCACGGTAAGTGTGGCATGATATTCCTGACCTTTGTAATTCACAACCAACGGCAGTGATGCAACTGTCTGCGGGAAGAGGATGATCGATGACGTGAGATTGCCGTCTGCCAGATTCATGGCCAGTTCTCCGGTCTGTGCCCCGTTGTCTGCGGTGGCAATACCGTCGGCCGTGTTGAACGTACCGGTGAGTAACAATCCGTCCAGCGTGTAACGTTCAGGCTTGACCACGCTGAAATCCACGCCGTCGCCCGCCTCGAAGGTAAGGGTTATCTGGCTCATGCGGTGGTGGAAGGAGTTGTCTTCACCGCCTTTGCCGGTTTTGTCGGTGAAGCTCACTACCGGGCTTTTTTTGTCTCCCGTGGCTCCTGTGGCAAAGAGGAAGTCAATGGCAGACTGATTCTGCTGCGCCGTGGCATCGGTCGTGGCTGCGAGGATACCTCCCGCCGCGTTGTACGGATAGTAGGCGCGGAAAGTATGGGGCTTTGTATCTTCGATATAGATAACCTTTCCTTCTGCCTCAAATTTCCCGTTTTTCAGGATGAAAGGCACGTTGCCGTACTGGGAATCGTTGCCGATGTCGGTGATGCCGATACGGTCGCCGCCAGTCCAGGTGGTTCCGCTGGCGCGGGTGGCGGGGGCGATGTTGGCGGTAAACTGGGCGGCCACGGGGTCACCGTTCAGGTTCTCGTTGTCGTTGTTGCAGGCTGCCAGTGCGAGGACGAGCGTCGCAAGTGCAAAAAATCTTGTCTTCATTATATCTGTCATTATATTAGTTACAAATCGGCATTTACATCATCACCTTTCACTTCTTCCCAGCCGTTGATTTCGGCTCCGTCCACTTCCATGCCTTCGGGAGTCTCAACCAGCGTTCCGCCGAGGGTCAGCGATTTGCCCTTTCTGGTGTTGAACTCCTTGAGAGCTTCTGTGAGGTCGCTTTTCAACGTGGTGGGGCTCGGGTTGCCGTCCGCATAGCGGATTTCAGCCGTCAGCAGTTGTTCCGTGCCGGTCACACCCAGCAACCGCACCGTGGCTTTCCACTTGCCGGCATCGTCACCTTCGGTTATCTTGGTGAAGGGCAGCACGACGTTTGAAGCGGCTCCGTAGGTATCGGTAGCGAAATCGAGTGTTCCGGCTGCACCCGTCAGATGGGCAACAATCTCCGTGATGCGTCCGGCGGCATCACCCGTCGGTTTGACGACAAGCGTCAGTTCGCGTACCTGCTGCTTCATTGCGGCGGTCAGCGGATAGTCCTTGTCTTTCTCGATGCTCACCTGTTTCGTATAGGTGAAGAACCATCCCGGGGCATTGTTCACAAAGGCATCCGTTCCTGCCCGGTTTCCCGTGGCTGCGGCAATGGTGGCGGTGGTACCATTTACCATGATTCCTTCAGCAGGGTTCCACACCGCAAGGGTGTAGCTGCCTGGAGCAAACAGATGGTTGGGGGCATGGGTGGCGGAAGTCTCCGTACCCGTATAGTCACCCATGGTAACCGTCCATGTGGTAGGTATGTCGATACCCTCACCGCGGGCCGACCAGTCGGCTGTCACCGCAATCTTCCCGTAGTCGGGATGCGGCGTGTCATAAAGCGTGTCCTTCACGCAGGAAGAGAGCAGCACGGCGGCTGCCATTCCCATCATATTTATATATTGTCTTGCTTTCATATTCTATTCCTCCGTGTTAGAATAACTTCCATACCAATGTCACACCGGCATTGATGGGGCCCCACCAGTCCTTTGTTTCGTTGCCGCGGCGTACACGTACACCGTCGATGACTTCATATTTTTCGAAATCGGCATTCAGGTAGCCCAAACCGAGGTTGAAATCAAGAGCCAGTGCCTTGTTCAGCCGCAGCTGATAGCCGGCGGTGATGCCGCCACCCATCAGGTCGCCCTGCTTGCCTGTTTCGGAGAGCTTGTAGTTGAACTGTCCGGCCTTGAACATCGCGCCCAGATACCAGGCTTTCTTCTCACCCATATAGTAACGCACTTCCGGAGCCACTTCCCAGAGTGCATAGCGGCGGTCCTTGTCGCTCCACGTCCATGAAGTCCACGAGCCGTTTACGGCAATGCCCCACGATGGGCAGATGCGCCATTCCACGCCAAGATCTGGTGTCAGGGTAGCCCAGCGCAGCAGGTTGGCACGCAGGGAGAGATGATAATCAGTTGTGATTTTGGTTTCCGACGGCGTGTCGGCAAGTGTATTTTGTTGAGCGGCTTTCTCGGCTTCTGCCTTTTCAGCGGCAAGTCGGGCTTCTTCCGCCTTGCGCTGCTCTTCGGCAAGCCGTTCCTGTTCGGCACGCTTCTCGGCTTCCAGTCGTTCGGTTTCCGCCTTGCGTCGTGCTTCCGCATCCGTCGCGGCAGTTCCCTTTACCGGTACCGTCAGGCGCACGGTGACAAAATCACCCTCAGTCGCATGGTTGCGGGTAATGAAATTCTCCTCTTTTATTTCCGCACGGATAATCAGTTCGGATTTCACACGGTTGGCACGGATCTTCGCCGTGGCAAGGTTCTCGGCTTCACTGCCCAGTGAATTACAGTAGCCGTCAACCAATAGCGGCAGCTTGCCGTCAAGAATTGTGGTTTTGTTGTTTTCGATACATTCCAGCAGACGGGCAAGTTCCGTGTCATTGCCATTCCAAGGCACGTAGAACATGTCCTTCTGCGGAACGAACCGGAAGGTGTAGGTCGTGTCTGCTTTCTGCTGCGCAATGACAGGAAAAGTTACCGTCATCAGCCACAGAAACAGGGTAAGAAAAGTGATTTTTCTGCTCATATAAACTTGAATTTATTATCTTTGTCTTCTCCAAAGGTAATAAATGCCATTCAGCGCCCAAAATATTACAAAAACTTTTTCTGTTGAAATACAGCGTTTTATAAAAATTGTCGTTTGAGCACTTTTCAAATTGTCGTTTGAGCACTTTTTTTGTCGAATTAGCACTTTTTTGTCGCTTGAGCACTTTTTGAAAATGAGCTTCTGAGACCTTTTTCATCGGCTTTTTACCACACAAATTATTCCAGATTTGCTTTTTTCCACTTGCCAGGCGTACATCCTTCCTTCTCGGAAAATGATTTGATAAAGTTACTGCGGGAAAGAAAACCGGAAGACTCAGCCAGCTTCTGTATATTGATTTCCGGATGCTCCTTCAGTATGTTTTTCGCATACTCCAACCGGAGACCGGTTATCCATTCGCGGAATGTCATTTTATACGTAGTCTTGATATAAGCGGAAAGATAGGTACGGTTCGTATGAAGTATTTCGGACAGTTCTTTTATGGTAAGTCCCTGCTGGACATAGCCGTCTGTCTTTATCCAGTTGGCCACTTTCTCTATAATTTCTGTATAGGACACTGGAACTTCCTCTTCTGAAACCATTTCGGGTTCAGTTCCCGAATTTGTCAGAAGTTCTTCTTCAGACTGTATATCTTGCTCAAAAGCATTTTCCACCTGTTCATAGAACAGCAGGTAGTTCTGATAGCTGTAGAAAAGATAGCTGTAGAACGGTATTGACGACAAAATCCAGATAAAAACATATTTGTCTGGCAGAAATGTCAGCAATCCGCATCCGACACCGAAGATAACAGCCCAATAAGTGAATATGGAAAGCCATTCGATATATGCGCCTATATCATCCGCCTGAGTTTCATTGAAAATCCGAATGGCTCTACGATATGCAATTATGACTCTGCGAGCTAAAACGACTCCAAAAACGATTAACCAGACAGCTAAAGCAAATAAAGAGATTTTTTGCATGATTCCGCTTGGCAACAGGAACAACACAACTCCGGAAAGAGTTGAGAATATAATCCATAAAATGATATGTGTCCACACACGCCGTTTGGTAATGTAAAAACGATCAAGCAACATTATCAATGCCGAACTGAACAGAGAATAGCACAGGAAGTATGTGGACATGTTCATCAATATGGCAGAATCCGCATTTTTGAATCGGATACCAAAGAAGAAATGTACCGAATAGTTTGCCGAAAGCAGTAGCATAGCTATACCCATAATCTGTCGAGAGCGGAGATAATTCTTGAAAATTTTCTTTTCAGGAGTCTTTGCAAACAAAAAATAAAAGCCGAAGAATAACATCAACGGCAGTGCGGTATAAAGTGAAAAACTGTATATAGATGGTTCCATTGTTATGCTTATTTGATTTTGATACAAAGTTACGTCTTTTTCTTCACAAATAGACACATAATCTATGATTTAACGTTATAGATTCGGTCATATTAGATTGAAAAATTATTAGAATTAAAGCCAGTGGTGAAAAATTCAACCACTGGCTTTTTCTGTCAAGACTTCGATATTAAAGTTTTACACCTTTGGATTCCGATAAACCGGGTCTCCCTATAATTAAATGACTGCGTACAAAGTCCACGTGCGGGCTTTCCGGCTGTTGTTCCGTCTGTTTTTTCTCGTTGCCTTGCCGGTTCTCTTCCGTGTTTTCCTGATCCGGAGGAGCCAGCTCAAGCTGTATCTTGCGGTCCAGTGCGGCGAGTTCGGACTTAAGCTGTTTCAGCTCGTCCTCCTTCTTCCACACCTTGCCCGCTATCTCCTGCAACTGCGGAACCTCCTTTTCCAGCACCTCGTTCTTCGCCTTATACTGGTCGATGATGGACGGAATCCTCTCCAATGCATTCAGGAAATTACGTGCGGCGGCTACCGGGTCAGCCATCGCCAGATGCCCGTTGTTATAGGTGTATTTGTAATTCCCTTCCACCACGAAGCGATTGTCGGTAAATTCCAGCCCCTCTTTGAGTATCCTCTCGCTGACCACCATTATCGGGAAACCGTAAATCTCCCCGACAGGCTTGTACAAACCGCCCGTCGTGGCGTTCTTGGCTATCTCCTGCAAACGCTTTCCAATAACTTTTTCGTCGGTTGAATCCACGCCGTCCACCTTGACAATATTAAGGCGACTACCTTCCTTATCAGTCTGCACAACGGAAAGAAAACGGTTCCAGTCCTCCGTCATGGCTTCGATGACAGCCGTGTTGTTGCGCAGTTCCCCCGTCTTGGCTTCCAGCTTGAACTCCGAATCGCGCTTGCCCTTGTTGAACGACTTGCGTTCCCCTTCGAGCGAGGCGATACGCTTCTCTAATTTCGCCTTATCCAAAAGGTCGGTATTGCCGGAGAGCAACGCCATATACTCCGAGAAGTTCATACCCGATTTTTCGTCCATTGCTCCCTCGTCGATGGTACGTGCGCCCATCGCTCCACTTTTGAGCTGCGATATGAACGTCTGCTTGCAGTGCAGCAGATTGAACTTGTAGCTGTCCAGCGACTTTTCCACCGCGTAGATGATGACATCCACATTGTTCCCGGCAAAACGCTTGGCAATCTCGTTGCCCGCCCTAACTCCGCGTCCGTCACGCTGTTGCAGGTCGGATGGACGCCACGGCGTATCCAAATGATGGATTGCGACACACCGTTTCTGCGCGTTCACACCCGTTCCGAGCATGGAAGTGGAACCGAACAGCACGCGCACCGTTCCGGCGTTCATGGCGTCTATCACCCCCTTGCGTGCCTTGTCGGTCTTGCACTCCTGAATGAAGCGCACCTCGCTTGCCGGGATGCCGTAGTCCTCCGTCAGCTTCCGCTTTATCTCGCTGTACACGTTCCATCCGTCGCCCGGCTGGTATGTTCCCAGATCCGAGAACACGAACTGCGTGCCTTTCTGCGCGTCGTATTTGTGGTAATACTCCGCAATCGTCTTGGCGCAGTGGGAAGCCTTGTTGTCGGGGTGGTCCTCATAATGCGGGTCTATCATGCGCATGTCGAGAGCCATCTTCCGCGCGTAATCGGTGGCGATAAGCATCTTCGCCTTCTCCTCCGTTTCCGACAGGGGCGGTCTGCCCAGCAGCGTGGCGTCACCCGTCTTGGCGAACTGCATCAGCTGTTTGATGAAATACTCTTGGTCGGGCGTGGGAGGTATGTGATGCAGTATCTCGTTCTTACGCGGACGATCCACACCCACGTCCTCCGCCGTGCGGTAATCGGTAATCTCGTTGTAGAAGGCGGCAAGCTCCGGCACTTTGATGAAATATCGGAAACGCTCCTTCTGGACCACATTGTTCGTCACGTTGAACTCGAAGTCGGTTGTCTTTTTGGCGAAAATTGCCGCCCATGCGTCGAAGCATCGGATATCCTGCCTTTCCAATTCCTTCGGACGCAGATACTTGAAGAGCAGGTACAATTCCGTCAGACTGTTGGAAATGGTTGTGCCGGACAGGAACGTAGCCCCCAAGTCCTTGTCCGTGCGCTCCTGTATAGTTCGTATGGCAAAAAGCATATTCAGGGCTTTCTGGCTTCCTTCCGAGTTTCCCAACCCCGCCACACGGTCATGCCGGGTGTTGAAAGTCAAGTTCTTGAATTGGTGGCTCTCGTCTATGAAAATGTGGTCGATGCCCATCTGTTTGAAGTCCACCACGTCATCTGTGCGCGACTTGATGGCGTGTTCCACTTTCTCTAACTTCGCCACAAGGTTGTGCTTGCGCTTCTCCAATCCTTTCAGCATCGCCCGCGACACGTTCTTTCCCTGCTGCCGTAGCACTTCGAGGTTTTCCTCCACCGTGTCAAGCTCTGCTTGCAGGATGCGCTGCTGCAATTCCGGCGACTGCGGTATCTTGCCGAACTGGTCGTGCGACATGATGACGCAATCGTAGTCGTTGTTCTTGATGTTGTTGAAAAAACGCACGCGGTTGGCAGTCGAGAAATCCTTTTCCGAAGCGTAGAGAATCCTCGCATTAGGATATGCCGCCTGATAAGTGGCTACTATCTCCGCCACGTTCGCCTTCAAGCCGATAATCATCGGCTTGTGCGCCAAGTTCAGACGCTTCATTTCATGCGCTGCAATACACATTATCAGTGTTTTACCTGTTCCAACTTCGTGGTCACAGATCCCGCCTCCGTTCTGTTTTATCATCCAGACGCAATCCTTCTGCGACGGATAAACGCTTTGAATACCCCGGCTTGCCAATCCTTTCAGATTGAGGTCGGGAAACGTCTGGTGCGAACCGTCATACTTCGGTCGCACGAAACAGTTGAACTTGCGGTTGTACATTGTCGTCAGCCGTTCCTTGAACTGCGGCGACTGCTCTTCCAGCCATTCCGAGAACCCGTTACGGATTTCGTCAATCTTGGCGTTGGCGAGCTGTATGCCCTCGCTGTCGCGCACCTTGATGTCATTGCCATGCTCATCCTTGCCGATGGACTTCATCATGTCGGGGCAGGTGTTGTGCAGGGCGTGTTTCAACAGGTGCATACCGTCATAGTTCCGGTAATAGCCCTTCACTAAAAACTCGTCCGTGATTTTCATGGTGCGGTAGCCGCACGCCACCGAATACTCGTCCATGCTTGCGGAGTAGGCGATTTTCACGTCCGTGTCGAAAAGATGGCTCATGTAGGCGGCGTACACGCCCGTCGGAATCCAGCGTTCCCCGAAATTGAAGTCGAGGTCCTCGAAGGCGATGCGCGGCGGCTCGGCTTCTTTCAGAGCCAACAACGCCTGCTTCACTTCCGGCATACGCCCGTTTTCTGGGTTGTCACCCATCCATGCCTTGATGCGCTCCGCCTTCTCTATCACGTTCCCGGCGATGAACCTGTCCTTTATCTCGTAACCGGTTACGAGCGGGTTGTAGAAGATGCGTCCTTTGAGGGCGTCAAGCAATCCCTCTTCCGTGCTGTCGGTTATCTCCCGCATATAGTCGAGATTGACCGTGCCGAACTTGTTGAGCGATGCGGAGAGTGCCTCTTCGGGAGAGCTTACGTTGGCATGGCTCTCCACCGAGAAGGAAACGGGACGCTCGAAGATGTCCGCCTTGACGAACCTGCCGTCTTCCGCACGTTCCAACGAAAGGATGTCGCGCCCGGCGGCATCCATCATCAACAGTTTCACGTTCTGCTTGGCATTGAGGTTGCCGTAGCGCATGACAAACTCATCGTAGCAGGTGTTCAACGCTATGCGTTGTGCAGACCCTTCATCGTGATACTCCGCCTCGTAGCGGTAAAGCCGCTCGTATGAATCACGGAGTGACACATACAACATCGCTTTCTCCTTCTGGTAGCCAGTCAGGTCAAGCGGTTGGAATGTCGCGCCGTAAGGCGTGAGGTCTTTCAAATAACCGAGATTGCGTGAAGCATCCAGTACCATAGAGCCGTCACGATAGTGCGGCTCCAGCATGCCGTTGAACGGACGGGGAGAAAGGTCGAGAGGTTCCTCCTCCGGTTTTTCCGCTTCCATTTCGGGGAAAAGGGAGGTTGCAGCCGTTTCCGTTGCGTGAGCGGCAGGAGTGGCGGCAACTTCCGGCTGCGTTTCGGGTTGCCGTGTTTCCTGCTCCGGTGCGGCTTTCACGTCCGGGACATGCTGCCGTTTCTCCTGATGCTGTGCCGCCAGCCTGCGAAGCTCCTTGCGTCGCTCCGGCGTGAGGTCCATCATCATTTCATAGAAGCCGTTGATGGGCGGGTTGGTATCCCAATCCAAAGTGGCGTAAATATCATCCGGATCGGCTTTGGCTGCGACACTCACCGGCTTTGTTTCTTGGCTGTCCCTGTTCTCCGTCGGTGGTGCGGCAGACGGCTGTGGCGGTGCGGTCGTAACCTTCGGCGTAACCTGCGCCTGCGGTTTGGGAGGCATACGTCTTGCCGGGCTTTCCTTTTTCGCCGTCTTTTTCTTCTTGGAGGGTGCTTCCTGCTTGCGTACCTCCTCGGTCATGCCCCAGAGGTCGAGCAGGGAGAGCTGCACGCCCTCCGAATAATCGGGACGGTGCGGCTCTATCTCCGGCTTTTCTTCCTCCGGCTGCGGTGTTACCGCTTCGGGCTTGGCTGCCATTTCATTACGTGGCTGTATCTCAGGAGTGACAACTGGTATGGAAATGGTTTCCGTAACCGTGCTTTTCCCCTGTGCCGGATGCAGGCTGTACATTTCATACAGTTCTTTGTCAAACTGATGCAACTCGATTTTCAGATGTTCCCGCAAGTCCTCCGCCATTTGCCCGATGCCGCCCCGGTGCAGGAGTTGATAGGCAGGTTTCCCGTAAGGGTCTGTGCCTCTGATTAAATCCGTATTGGAAAGAGAGCTGATGCTCCATACATACCCGTTCACCGAAGTGCCGATGGGCGTCTGTTCGGTCTGCATGAAAAGTTTCTCGTTGTAGTACAGTTCCCCGTTCTTTCCGCTGTTCTTTTGCAGGATAATCAGGTCGCTGCCCACCTCCGTACCCGCGTTGTCCGTGAAGAGATTGTTCGGCAGGCGTGCGACACCCACCAGATTGGCATTACGCATCATATACTCGCGTATGGGTGCGTTGGACGGTGCGTCCAGCACCCCCTGCGAGGTGATGAACGCCACGATGCCGCCCTCACGCACAGCGTCAAGGCTTTTCAGGAAGAAGTAGTTGTGTATTGCCTTCGGTGCGGAACGCCTTGCCGGGTCTTGGCTTCCTGTAAACTCCGGGTCGAACACAGCCACGTCGCCGAACGGGATGTTCGAGATGGCAAGGTCGAAATAATCCGTGAAGGGCTTCTCTATCTTCTCGAATCCCTGCACCCTTACCTTTTGGTCGGGATGCAGGTGTCCCAATATCTTGCCCGTCATCAGGTCTTTCTCGAAAGCCATGATGTCCGCGTCCGGCTTGTTTTCCAGCACGGCATCCACGAATGCGCCCACGCCCGCCGACGGCTCCAACACACGGTCGGGACGTATGCCGTGTTCATGCAGAGCCTCCGCAATCGTGCCGGTTATCTCCGGCGGTGTGTAGAATGCGGTCAGCACGGACTGCTTCATGGCATCCGCGTACCGCTTGTACTCCGTATCGTCCTTGCTGTTTTCACGCACCAGCCTGTGCAGTTCCACCGTAGGGGCAAACAGTTCGAGGTCCGATTTCGCCCAATGCACGGCATCCGTCAGTTCCTTTGCCGGGTTCAGTATGCACTTCAACCCGCCGAAACCGCAATACTTCCGAAGTATGGCTTGTTCCTCGGCGGTTGCCGTCCTCCGTTCCCTGTCAAGGATGAATGCCGTCCGTATCGCCTCGATGTTGTCCCGCAGCCGTTGTTTGCGGTTAAACGCCATATTCCCCGATATAAAGGACGACGGCTCCCGTCAGCTCCGTGTAGAGCAGGTCGTATTCGGGCGACAGGGCGAAGTTGTCGTCCGAAAGATCATAGGCGGAGAATACGTTGCCGACAGGCGGCAGCAGCTTTCGGATGAAGGCTTCGCGTTTCTTTTCCGGCACTTCGTCGGCAAACTCGTTTTCCACGACTTCGCGGAGGATGGCGTACTTGGAATAGCGAAGACCACGCAGGAGCGTGTCCATCGCCAACTCCTGCGCCCCCTCGGACGGATAGCCTTCGAGCCGCGCACGCTCATACGTTTCGGCGGCACGGTCGGCACGTTCCCGGATGAAGGCATCGTCGGAAGCCTGTTCAAACCTGTTCGTGCGGAGATAGTCCAGCAGGTACAGACCGTAATAGGAAAAGTCGGTCTGACCCTCGTTTTTCTTCTTGTTGTTCATTACTTTGGATTTAGCGGATTGATAATTAACGGGATAATCGGTTGGAAAAAGGAAGAAAAAGGCACTCGGTATCCCTCCGAGTGCCACCACTAAATCCAAAGTATGAGTGTAATCCGGTATCGAAGAACAATTCATTACTCTGAACAAGTGGCAAAGTTAATACTATTTCTTCCGTCCTGAAAATTTCCTGCTCGTTTTCCTTTCGGGGAACACGAAAGTCGTGTTATAGTCCCCGTCAAAGGCGACTATGGCGTCGAAGCTCTTGCCCTGCTTGCTCTTGAAGCCTTTGAGCGGCTTCGTATGCCCATCGGTGAGCAGCTCTTTGATCTCGTCATCGGAAAGGGTGCGGTTCGCCTTCAGGCGGAACACGGGTAGCCCGCAGTCCGCGTTGTCGCAGCGGACGACCTTGCCGTAGAACTGCATACTGCCCGTTCCGCACTTGGGACACTTGCAGCCGGAATCCCTGCGGGCGAACAGCTTGTCGCACGAGAGCAGTTCGGAGGTAATCTCCTTTGTGTACGCCTCTATCTCCTTGCAGAAGGTGTCGGCGGGCAGCTCCCCGCGCTCGATGCGTGCCAGATTCTTCTCCCATTCGCCCGTCATGGCGACGTCGGCGATGCGCATCGTCTTCACGACAGAGTAAAGGGCAAGCCCTTTTTCTGTCGGCACAAGCGATTTCTTGCAGCGTTCCATGTAGCCGCGCTTGAAGAGCGTTTCGATGATGGCGGCACGGGTGGCGGGCGTGCCGATGCCGCAGTCCTTCAAAGCCTGACGGAGTGCGTCGTCCTCTATGTCCTTGCCCGCCGTTTCCATAGCCGAGAGCAAGGTTGCTTCGGTATGCAACGGCTTGGGTTTGGTCTTTCCCTCCGTGATGGAACAGCCTTTCAACGTCAGCGTGTCGCCTTCCCGCCAGCCGGGGATGGCGGTTTCTTCCTTGTCCTCCTCACCATATACGGCACGCCATCCGGCTTGCCTGATGACGCTGCCTTTCACCGTGAACTCCACTCCGGCACACTCCGCCGTGACGGTAGCGGTGTCCTTGACGCATTTCTCGGAGAACGCCTCGATCATGCGCCCGGCAACCATCTGATAGACGGTGTTGTCTTCTTTGGAGAGGAACAGCGGTTTCTCTCCCGTGACGAGCAGGGCGTGGTGGTCCGTCACCTTGCTACCGTCCACGCTTCTGCGTGTCGGGACGGCTTTCGGCTGCACCTTGCCTTTCCATTCGGGCAAAGCCCCGATGAAGGCGAGCAGCTTGGGGATTTCGGCGAACACGTCTTCGGGGATGTAGCGGCTTCCGGTTCTCGGATAGGTGATGAGCTTCTTCTCGTAGAGCTTCTGCGCGATTTCAAGCGTCTGTTCCGCCGTGAAGCCATGCTTGGCGTTGGCTTCCTTCTGGAGCGTGGTCAGGTCGTACAGGAGCGGTGTTTCCTCCGTCTTCTCCTTGCGTTCGGCTTTCGTGACGGTGGCTGTGCCTGCCGACTTCACCTTATTATACAGTTCCGTCGCGGACTCTTTCTCTTTCCATTTTTCGGAAGAGGAAAACTTCACCGTTCCTTCATCGCAGCCGTCCGTTGCGATATGGAGCTGCCAGAAGGCTTCGGGCGTGAAGCGGCGGTTCTCCCAGTAGCGTGCGCACACCATCGCCAATGTAGGTGTCTGCACCCGCCCGACGGAGTAAGTGCCGTGTCCGGCGGCGATGGAGAGTGCCTGCGTGCCGTTGATGCCCACGAGCCAGTCCGATTCGCTCCGCGCTTTGGCGGCAAGATAGAGGTCGTCGTATTTGCCGCCCGCTTCAAGGTTGCGCAGTCCCTCGCGGATAGCCTTGTCGGTAAGCGAGCTTATCCAGAGGCGGACGAACGGGGTGGCGCATCCGGTGTAATGGTAGAGGTAGCGGAAAATAAGCTCACCCTCGCGTCCGGCATCGGTCGCCACGATGATCTGTTCACTTTCCTTGAATAGCCGGGTGACGGTCTTGATCTGCGTCACCACGCCGCTGTCGGGCTTGTAGCCCTTCTCCGTCTTTACCTGACGGGGGACGAGCGTGAAGGTGTCGGGGATGACGGGCAGGTTGTCACGGACGAAGCCGCGTATGCCGTAGCCGTCGGGCATGGCAAGCTGTACGAGATGTCCGAACGCCCAAGTCACGGCGTAGCCGCCTCCCTCGAAATATCCTTCCTCTCTCTTTGTCGCGCCCACGATACGGGCGATCTCACGTGCCACAGACGGCTTTTCTGCAATGATTGTCTTCATATTCTTCTGTCGTTTTGAATTTTACAAATGTTACTTCGGATTTAGTGGCGGACACCGGATTACATCTTCATGCCCTTATTGTTTCTTTTTTGCGGCTTCTCCTGCTGCTGTTGCTGCGCGGTGTCCTTCGGGGCGGTCTGTCCCTTCCGCAACGGCTCCTTCAGGTTCTTGGTAGCCTCGTTGGTCTTGCCCTCGCTGTTCACCGCCACCTGCGTGCGGCTCTCGTTGGAAGGCGCGACCTTCTGCGCGTTGTCGGGGTTGGTGTCGTAGCGGTACGGGC
>OGKN01000676.1_pt1 | contig 14985 bp, 9 predicted proteins | sample 1572511 | NCBI WGS metagenome assembly OGKN01 (sample SAMEA2582150, study PRJEB24529) | metagenome | reverse complement strand
TAAACACTATACTTTCAAGCATTTTGAAATATAGGAAAGCACTCATTTTACCACGAATTTACCACGATTGAGTGAGGCTTTATATGACGTAAGAATTTGAAAAGGACACCGTATAGTTTGGTGTCCTTTTACATGAAAATCATTAGTCGCTATTGATTGTTATTATACATTTTGTTAATTGTTCTTATTTCTTTTACGTTTTTTACCGAAAATCATGAGTATTGTCCGAGAGTGATTGGTCTTGCGTATGGTTAACCCTAAAGTTATGGAAATAAGACTTAGAAGCAAACTTAAGAGTGTGTTGATAGTGCATTATCTTAAAATTTTGTATAATGGTATCGTAATTTAAGACACTTCAAGAGACATTTCTTAATGAATCTGATATACTGTAAACACTACAGAAAGAAGGATTATTATTATGTCTCGAACAAGAAGAAATTTCTCTGCCAAATTCAAATCAGAATTAGTGATTGAACTGCTCAAAGGAGAAAAAGACTTAAATACAATCGCAACCGAAAACAATATTCAGCCGAATCTTCTCCGCAACTGGAAGAAGGAGTTCCTCGATAAAGCATCCGTGGTTTTTAATGACACACGAGAGGATAATCTGAAAGAAAAACTCGCTTTAGAACGCAAGGAAAAAGCTGAATATGCGAAAAAAGTTGGCCAGCTCACCATGCAGGTGGATTGGTTGAAAAAAAAATCTGAAGAAACACTTGGACCTGACTACGAGAGTAAATTTAGTCCAAAACCTTTTGAAGACTAAAGAACTTCCAGTTAAAACAGGAGCTACACTTCTTGATATCAATCGTACCAGTGTTTATTACAAGGGCATGCCCATATCTCAGGAGGAGTTGGATTGCAAATCGATCATAGATCGATTACACACGGATAATCCGGCCTGGGGAGCACGACAACTGTCTGCTCAACTGAAGAAGCGTGGGCATCAGGTTGGTCGCCGGAAAACGCGCCGTTATATGAATGAAATGGGGATTGATCCAATTTATCCAAAAATGAACCTTTCTAAACGTATGCGACAGGCTAAAGTCTGCCCGTATCTGCTACGTAACGCCGTTATCGACCGTCCAAATCAGGCATGGTCAATCGACATTACATACATCCCCATTAAGCGTGGATTTCTGTATCTGACCGCTGTGATTGACTGGTACAGCCGCTGTATCGTTGGCTGGGAAGTCGATGATACTCTGGATACCAGAATGGTCATAACTGCGTTAAAAAAGGCGTTTATAGTGGCAAAACCTGTTATCCTGAATTCAGATCAGGGCTGTCAGTTTACAAGCAATGAGTACATGAATTTCCTCAAAGAGAACCAGATCCGTCAAAGCATGGATGGTAAAAGCCGGTGGGCTGACAATATCATGATTGAACGATGGTTCCGAAGCTTCAAGTACGAGGAAGCATATCTGACCCAATATAACAATATCAGAGAAGCACGGAAGGCAATCGGTAAATATGTGCACACTTACAACTTTGAACGTTGTCATTCTGCACTCAATAATCAAACACCGGCATCCTGCTATTATCCGATTCTGTTACTGGATGATCATGCAGCCTAAGGGGGGATTTTCTCCCCTACCCAGTTACATATATCAGTTCATTATAAAAAGCTTAGATTTTTGTCTTGACAACTGAACCACTATATGATGTATCTTGATAAGCAGATTGTCCTATATGAGTATCAACCTACTCGTAATGCAAACCATCCAAGATCCTTCCTAAAGGAATTTCGTGGAGTCTGTATAACGGATGGCTACCAGGTTTACCACACGATTGCAGAAGAACGTGAAGACCTGAAGGTTGCCGGATGTTGGGCACATGTGAGACGTCGCTTTGATGAAGCGGTAAAGGCTTTGCCGAAGGCAAGTCAGAAAATGTCACTTGCATATCTTGCATTAAAACAAATCCAAGCGATTTATCGTGAGGATAATAAACTCAAGGAATTAGGTTCTGAGGAACGTTTGAAACATCGACAGCTGACTGTGAAGCCTCTGGTAGATGCTTATTTTGCGTGGGCAAAACAAAACTTGTTGTCTGTGATGCCAAAGAGTAAAACAGCAAATGGATTCACGTATTCATTGAATCAGGAAAAATATTTGCGTGTGTTTCTTGAAGATGGTGATGTCCCACTAGACAATAATGCCGCAGAACAGGCAATCCGCCCATTCTGTGTTGGCAAGAAAAACTGGGTCATGATTGATACCATTGCAGGAGCTGAAGCAAGTGCAATCATCTATAGTATTGCTGAAACAGCAAAAGCAAACAATCTGAAACCATACGATTATTTTGAATATTTACTCACAGAGATTCCAAAACATATGGAAGATCATGATACAAGTTTCTGTGAGGATCTGCTTCCTTGGTCAGATAAGTTGCCAGAGAAATGTAGAAAGTAACTTATAAAATATGCCACTCTGATGAGTGGCTAATCAATTGATAGTACGCACTATGGTGCGTTTACACCACCACTTCAACATTAATATCTGAAACGTTTTAAACCGTATAACACAAGAAAACTGATTCCACCGTAATGGATCAGTTTTCTTTAAATAATAGCTACTTCATTTTTCTTTTTTTACAGAATCCTATAATCAAACCAAGACTAACAATCGCTATTAAAAACCATGCAACTATATTTGTTGTATCTCCGGTTTTTACCGTATTTATTATTTTCTGAATAGGATTTGGCTTATCCGGTTTTGAAGGTGTCGGATCCTTAGGCTTATCTGGATTGTTCGGTGGTGTTTCTGGTGAAACCCATTCAGCTTTTGGCTCTATCGTTACATTATATTCTACATTCCCATTAATTTCAGATGGTATATTAACAAGGAATGGAGCAGATTCAAATTTATCTGTACCACTTTCCACATTTCCAATCTGTGCAATCAGATAAATTCCTTCATCCAATTCTCCAAAACTCGTGCGTCCCGAAGTATCTGTTTCTTGCATTAAGCCTGAAATATCATTTTCCTTCGCAAATGCATACAATTGTTTTGCTTGTTTTTCTCTTGCTTCTGCACTGGTATCTTGCAATGATATCCCTGAATCTTTAAAACCATTTTCCCAGACCAGCTCATCATTTTTCATATATTGAATTGGAAATATCGAGAACTTTGCTCCGGAAAGAGCTACTTCTTTATCCGAACTATTTCTCCCTTTGTAGATAATTTGAATGCTTCCTGTTCTGCTTCCTGCTTCAGCATGAATTGTTGAAATATTTATAAAACTACCGACAAGAAAAAGCATAACGAATAAAATAATGTGAATACTTCTTATCTTCTTTCTCACCTTACTTTCCTCCTTTTTCTATCTCGTATACTATAAATTACAGCAATCAGCAACCCTATAAAAATTACTATAATTGTTACAATCAGCACTTTAGCAGTAAAAGATAACTCCGGTTTTATATTTGTATCCGGCTCTTGCTTCGTTGCCTCTTCATAAGGTATTCTCTCTCCACGTACTAAAAGTCTGTGTGTATTGATTGCAAATGGTGTACAAGTAACAAGTGTTGCATAATCCTTGCCTGGTTCAATAGATAACCCATCTGTCTCTTCCGGTAAAACTGTTAATATCTGATCAATCTGATATGCCAGTGTTTCATCTAAAACCTTAATGTAAAAAATATCCCCTACTTCCAGTTTATCCATATTGGTAAATAGCGTTTTTGTCGGAAGACCTCTATGTCCAGTCAGAACTGTATGTGTACTTTCTCCACCAACCGGAAGAGATGTACCCCAGAAATGTCCGACACCTGTCTGCAGAACTGCTTCACTTGTTCCATGATAAATTGGAAGTTCTATATTAATCTTAGGAATACGTATGTATCCCATCATTCCGGAACCGTCTACATTTAACAAACTCTCATAACGAGCATCTATTTCCGTATCTTCCTGTGAAAATGGGTCGATCAGATCGATATTCCCCAGCATTTCCTGATTATATGCTCTCGCATCTTCCAACATCTGCTCTTTTTCTGCCTTACTTAACTTTACGCTTTCCTCATCATAATAGGATACAACTTTGGAACCATTCTTTTCGTTCAGATAACTACTAAACGTTGGATATAACAATACGGAGAATGCAACCAAAAGCACGATCAGACGAATAATATCTTTTATTGTTATCTTCCTTTTTTTCTTCTTACTCTTCATTTCATTCTCCCTGTTGTTATACTTGGAATTGCGGTTACCTTCCGTGGAAGATAACCGCTCATTCCTTATATATTATCTTGTATCTCTGGTAAAACTATTATGCTTCTTTTCTCTTATCACGGATGAAGCTTACTGCTACGCCGAATACAAGAAGAGCTGCGATCACAGCAAATGCGATTGCTCCACGTCCACCAGTGGATGGAAGGAGGGAACCTGTGCTGTTTTCGATGTCGATGATTTTGTCAGTTTCAACTGTTCCAGCTTTGGAAATCGTCCACTTATTTACATCTGTATCTGTGCTTTTTGTGATTTTAATTTCGACTGGTGCTGTCAACTTATTGAATCCGTCTGGTGCCTTTGTCTCTACTAAATAGTATGTTCCTTCTGCAAGACCATTGACATGAAGATTGTATTCATTCTCGCCAATTTTTGTAGCCGCAGATTCAAATACTGTGTTTTCAGATGTTGGATCTACTACATAATTTCCAGCAACTCCAGTAGTTACTGGAGAAACTTTAATGGCTTTGGTGTCATCATTTTTATCCGCATCTGTTTTGTTAGAATATAACTTAAATTTTGCACCTGCTAACTTTTCAGTTGTAGCTCCAGCAATACCTGCTTTTTTCTTTAAGATATCTAACGGATAGGTCGGTGTTTTTGCTTCACTTGGTGTTGTAGTTGTTGTATCGTTTGGATTCCGTACTCTAATGAAGCCTTGTTATTATTTGTTACTTCCGCATCTTTATTTACTTTTGCATAATATATAACTGTGAATTCTTTTCCTTTATTTTCCTGGTTAGCTCTTATCCATGCAGACAAGTCAAGAGACATTTTTCTATTGTTTTCTGCATCAAGTGTTGCTTCTGTTGGTGCTTTACCTGCATCTGTTGCATTTGTAAATGCCACTTTAACAGCTACTTTATTATCTGTACAAGCTGTTCCTGTTGCATTATTTACAAAATCAAGACCTTTAGTTAATTCATCATGGATTTTATATGCATATTCTGCATATCCTGTTGTATCCGGAATAGAACCTTTTACGGTATATGTTACGACATCACCGATATTTACTGTTGTTTTATCAGCTGTTTTATTAATGCTTGGTGTTTCTGATTTTAAATTTACTGTAGTTGTATCAGCGTCTACTGTAACTAAGGAAGACTGAATCTCTTTTCCACCAGTTACATATACTAAGTAGTATCCTGAATCTAAGCCTGTAAATTCATAAAATGTTACGTCTCCAAGTTTTCCAGAGTTTGCTGTAGCATCTAATTTAGGATTCTTTGTTAATGCCTGCGTTGTAAAAGCATTCGCGAAATTCTGTACCTCTGTAGAATCATTGTTACCAATATTTCTTACAGCATCTGCAATAGCCTCATCAGTAGAAGATTCTGTAATTGCTGAATTATTTAATGCAGCTACCAATACCTCTTTATAACCAGTTGCTGTATTCACTGTATATGCATAGTTCTTTGATCCTGTTGTACCAGACTCTGTCACATCAAATAATTTGTACAGATAAATGGTCTGATCTTTGAGTGTCTGTGTCGGAACGCCCGCTCCTGATTTCACATTAACGGTAAGCGTGTTTGCTCCAGCAGCTGCTGGTGTTGCTCCTTCTGCGGCAAATGCTGTGACAGACATAGCCATCATCATAATCGCTGCCAGCATTAATGCCATGATTTTTTTCATTCTCTTCATGTCCTTTATCTCCCTTTCTTGAGAATTTTTTTATAGTTTTTCTGCTTTTTTATTTTTCTTGCATTTTTTATATCTCATTACGAAATATACCAGGAAAAGCAGAACAGCTATCAGGTAAATCAAATAGCTTCCGTATCCTCCGGTATCCGGAAGACCTGGGAAATGTCTATTAGTTATTGTGAAGGTAAATCCATCTTGCGATTTATCTATCGTTGTTGTATAACCATCCACTTTTGCTTCTGTGATGGAATACGTGTAATAATAAATTTCATCTCCATCTGTCTTGTATGCCGGGAGTTCCTTTATCACCTCCTGCCATTTAGATTTATCGATAGAACCTTCTATTTTGTAACTCTCGTAACCTGGTACTGGTTCTGTCATTTCATTTCCTGCCTTATCTTTCCAAGTACGTGATATTGTTACCGTAATACTGTTTGGTCTTGAATGATCAAAATTGTTTAAATCTTTCCAAACTTTATTGATCGTCAGCTTGATGTTCTCATCACATGGATCCTGTGACTCGGATGGTTCCGGTGTATCACTATCTCCCGTGTTCAATGTTGTTCTAGTATCTGCCATCAATACTGCTTTTGCTGGTGATTCATAGGCATTAAGATCTGCTTTCACTGAATCACTCTTGCTTGCCAGAACAGCATTCTTTAAAGTCTCAAAGGTCTTTACCGGATTCATGTGTCCTATTGTATAAATATCCCATCCGCTTGCATCATCCTTTTCATGACTGCTGTTCAAGATACTGTTATTCTTTTCAATTTGATCTAATGATTGATCCAGTTTTCTATAAATACGATAATTGTTCTTTTCGCCTTCCACCTTTTCCTGGCTATTGAAGTCATATACCGTATCCAGTTCACTTTTTCCACTAAATGGTCCAACAAGATCTTTTGTTCCCCGAACCACATCACAGTAATACATGTTGTTGTTCTTCAAAAGTCCTTCATCGTTGAATCCAACAAAGCCACCACTTCGTCCGTCTTTAGCATCACCATCATTGTTATTTCCGGCTCCACCGGCATAGACATCATATCCTTGACTGACACCGTAGACATTACTATCTGTGATTTTTGTTCGATTCGCCTTGATCAGACTCACACTGATATTGGATTTGGCATCATTATCATTCAAAAGTCCATTTTCATCGCATGGAAGTTTGATGGATGAATCTCCAATCGTAATAATTGCAAGGTCTGTCTGTTGATTGTTATCCGTTGACTTTTTTGAAAGTCCTACAGAAATATCCAATCCAAGCAGATTTACATGAAGCAGTTTGCCATCATACAGCGCATCCACTTTGATGATTCCAAGATTAATCTTCAGAAGATCGGAATCCTGGATTTTATCCAGATATAGTGCTTTTACAAGTTGATTAACAACTGAGAATATTACATTCACTGCTCCTGAATCCAACTTCAAATCTGCAAGATAAGCGAAACTTGTTCGTCCTGCAAAGCCGCCGGCTGTTCCACCTGACGCTACCTGTTTCAGTCCAATTTTCTGGTTTGTCTTGTCACCTGCTGTACAATTCGACATTCTTGCAAGATTTGCATATCCGATAAATCCTCCGGCAATCTGCTCATCTCCATTTGTACTCTGCACAGTGTAACCATCATCAGTTCCTGTAACTGCACAGTCATCAATGTGAGAACCAAAAATGTCCATAACTCCAAGAGCTCCACCAAGTAACTGTCCTGTATTGTCTCCAATAACGTCTATCTTGTCTGCCTTAACTACTCCGCTCTTTCCAGAATAGCCGACAAATCCTCCGACACTATTCAAACCTCTTACATTGCTTAATTCTGTTACTTTACTGTTTTTCACAGAACCATTTAACAGGGAGCCGCCAAAACCTCCGGCTGTTCCGCTATAGGTAACCTGATTGTTCTGTCCGGATTTTATCGCTGTGTTTGCGCTGACACTTAAACCAGCATCCTTACTTCCGCTTACAGTTCCGTAATATACATAACTTCTAAATGCATCCAGCACATCGGTTCTTCCAAGCTTTAATAATTTATCAAGGAGCGAGGTCTCATTTCCTGCACTGATATTGGCAACTCCGGCTACGTCAGCAACACCGAAGCATCCTCCGGCATATTCACCTGCGACTACGGAACGGATATTCTGTACAGAAACTCCTGCCTCTTCCGTATCCTTCTTACCGAGTACAGTTCCTTCCAGATTTCCGGCAAATCCTCCTGCCGCTTTTGCATAAGAAGTATTATTACTTTCACTTGTATAAGCACCATTTACGATGATTCCCCAGTCATCCCAGGCTTCCACATCCGCATAACAGATCGTTGCGACTGTAGCATTTAATACTTTTATCAAATCTGCTGGTGTACTTAACAGTTTATTCAGAAGCTGGCTGAGCAATCCTTCTCCTGCAGTTGGATTCAGTGTTGCTACACTTCCTGGTCTAGAGCTTCCGACGAATCCACCGACATAACTTCTTCCGTCAACTCGTCTCAGCTTTGTGACCTTACAGCGTGCATCATTTTCGCCCCAGATCTGTCCACCGATCAGTTTTCCTACATAACCTCCGGCATAACCGCAGGTATCTTTGTCATCTACACCTTCTGACTGGACAATCAGTCCACTCTGATAACCCTCTACCGAAGATTTCTTGATTACTGGCACAAAGACATTAAGTACCTGCAGCATTTGTCCTAATTCCAGCTTAAGACCGAGGATATCAACTCCTCCAAGCTTTGCTGCTCCGCCGTTTATCATTTCCCCTGCAAAACCGCCGGCGCATCGAAGCCCTTTAATTGTCTTCGCCTGATAAGCCTGTCCATTTGTAATAGTTCCGGTCTGCATTGATCCGACATAGCCACCGGCTGCTCCGCCATTTGCCAGTTTTGTCTCATCTCGGTAATTGACTCTTCCTGCTACGACATTGTATCCGTAAGCATATTTTCCAATAATTTTATCCAGTTCTGCTTGATTTTTTACTGTTCCATGCTCCGCAAGATCACTTCCGTAACCACCCTTTTTTCCGACAAACTCCACCCATTTATTCCAGGTTTCATAATCCATCAAGGCAAGTGGTCCGTAAACTGCCGTATTTTCTTCCGTCGGATAGACAACACTAAGAGCTCCCAGGATGTTATCTACTTTTACCAGTCCCCACAACAAGGACAGGTTTCCGGTACTTGCCGTATCTGCTGACTCCATAAGTCCTGTGAAGCCACCAGCAATTTCTTTTCCGTATACTGACCGGATCCGGACTGCTTTGCAGACACTTGTTGGTCCGGTATAAGCTTTACCTTTCCAATTCTTTGTATTGTTTCCCCAGATATGACCGCCTTCATTATGCCCTGCATAACCTCCGGCCATACCTCGTTGTACCTGTGTTGTGGAAGCCGCATCTGCACGAACTGCACCACCGCAAGGAACACAAGTCGTAGAGCTGTTTCTGATCGTCGGTACAAAGTCCTCCGCTAATGATGCCAATGTATCTGACACATCAACAAGACCACCTAAGATACCAGTATCGCCAAGTACATTTGCCACATTTCCGGGTTCAAGATCTCCCACGTAACCACCGGCTGTAATCTGTCCAATGATATAGGAGAAGTTATTTGCATTAGAGTCCTGAATATGTCCGCCAGATATCTTTCCGGCAAAACCTCCTGCATCTCCAAGAACGTCATTTGCTGAGGCATCGGATGCTGTATTTTTCCAGGTCGCTTTTACTGCAAAACCTCCAACATCTCCTGTAACATTCGAATGTTCTATTGTAGAAACAACGACATTCAATGCATCCAGCACATGATTGATTCCTATTGAGTGACCAAGTACGCTCAATCCTTTTCCAACAGAAGCTGCGGAACCAATATTCATATAACCAATATATCCACCGGCATATCTTGCACCCGTTACTGCATATGTACTATCCTGTCCAAAATAATTTGAACTATCTTCACCCTCTAAATCTTTAGGAGGTGTTACCTTTGTATGTTTTAAATTTGTTACATCACAATGACTAACTTGAACTCCACTGCCATAACCAATAAAGCCACCAGCACTACCAGAATTCATATCATCCGATTTGATTTTATTAGCCGTAACCGTAAATCCATTATCGGATTTAACTCCTGCATACTGTACATATGGAATGTAAGCATTAATCAGGTTCAGTAAATCTCCGACATTAATATTCAGACCTGTGATTCCTCCAAGAATGCTGATTCCACCTCCAGCATCTGCCAATGCTCCGGAGTAAACATTTCCGCCAAAGCCTCCGGCATAAGACTGCCCGTTTACATGATCCAGATTATAGACAGAATAATAGCTACCTTCTCCTGCGCCTTGGTTGTTAACCGTTCCACTCTGGAAGTTTCCGGCAAAACCGCCGGCTGTATCTGCAGCAACTCCGCCTGTATCAACATAAGTAACCTTGCACTCTGTATAAGAAGGAAGCAAGTACGTGACAGCACCTAACAACTTACTTGCATTTAACAAAGCCTTGACATCCGCTTCACCAGCTACATCTGCAAGACCTCCGGTCTGTGAAGAACCCACAAATCCTCCTGCAAAACCATCTGTATCATTTGCTGTTACTTCTTTTAAATTTTTCACATCGGACTTAATGATCTCACAGCTGTTACTCTTTCCGATGAAACCACCGGCTGTGTAATCCACTACTTCGCCGTTTGAATTTGCACCTGTTGCTTCTACAGTCATGCCTCCTGCGATGCCATTTACATGAGCTTCGTTGATTTTAACTCTGACACCTTCTGCCACAGAAAGCAGATTTTTTACTTTCAGCAAGTTGTTCAGTCCTAACAGATTCAAAGTCAGTCCATTTCCACCTGCCAGATCTCCCGGACCTGCACAACCGATAAAACCACCTACTCTGTTTTTTGCCGAAACAGATTTTACCTGATTCAATGTTACAGTATCCACATCTCCACCAACAGCCTCGCCAAGTGCTCCGCCGGCATAGTTTTCTTTTGCTTCAACTGTATATCCATCATTTACTCCCGTCACTGTTACATGATGCACAGTAAATCCAAGGAAGTTTCCGATTCCAAGCGTATTATTTAAAAGTCCTGTGACATTTGCTGTTGTTACACTTCCTGCAATACCTCCGGCACGATTTTCACTTGCTGTAACTGTTTTTAATCCTGTGAGCACATTATCTCTTTGGGCTACACTGCTCGCATCCACTCCACCATGTTTCCAGTACGGAAGTTTATTTAAATATTCTGAACTGGATTCTGCAATATAGACGCCATCACCGCCACCAAGAATACCACCGGAATAGCTCTTACCAGCCTCAACTGAAACTGATGAACAATCCATGTTACATCCCAAGATTGCTGATGGTGCAATTCCTACAAGTGACAAGAGCATACCTGCTTTTTCCGGATCACTCGACAAAAGACCTGTCAACAAGTCTTTCACTGTTGTTAAAAGGCTTGCATCCTTGACTTCTTTATTTCCAAGGTTTGTAATCCATCCAACTGTTGAAATACCACTCACACCACCGGCATAACTTCCGCTTGCTTTAACTGCAATGCTTCCGCTCGCTCCACAGTTGACTGCATAGCTGTTGGTCTGTGCTCCTACGATACCGCCTTGATAATTTTCACCGGATACAGTGACATTACATCCTGTCAGATTGCAATTTAACAAGATACTCTGCGGTTGCATTACTCGAATAAGTTCAACACCCACATCACTTAACAATCCACGGATTTCCGCATCTCTGCTGATTCCTGCAAAACCTCCGCCGTATTCTTTTGCGGTTACAGAATAACTACTGTTTTTCACAGAGCAGTCAAAGATTCTTGTTCCTACCTGCTGTCCTACAAAACCACCAGCATAATCTTTACCGGCAGCTCCGACAGTTCCTGCCAGATTCTCTACATGACAGTTTTTAATATTTACATTTTTGTATCCAGTAGGAATTAAACTACCAACCGGCAATGCCTTGTCCAGAAGAATTGTGATCAAATCTCCAAGTCCAAGTCCCGGAATTGCATTTAACAATGATGATAATGCATTCACCGTTACTCCAAGAGCTTTCGACAACCCGTCATACTCTGTTACACCTTCTGTATAACCGACAAACCCACCAGTACGGTCATTAATATTCGAAACACTGACTTTTCCTGTCACATCACAGTTTTCAATGGAAACATCTCCCACTAGCCTTCCGGCAAATGCACCTGTTGCATAAATCGTCGGATCCTTTGCTCTTGCATTTAAAAGTGCTGATAATGTATCTTTCAAATTCAGGTTTACGTTTCCAAATGTTAAAACTCCTACTAATAAATCAACTACACCACCTACAAGCCATCCAAGTCCTGATGTGAGTCCACTTATTATGGTCTGAGTGTTTTTATGTTCATTCGTGTTATTTTGTACATTTACATTTTGTAATTCTAGGTTTGACACAGAGACCGTTCCGGCACTGACACCAATGTTGTTTACATTAACCTCATTCGTAACTGTTCCAAAAAAACCAATTCCTATGTACTTAGATCCATCCATTGCATCTGCCTGGTTCACATTCACATTAGAAATTACAGGTTTTCCAGTTGCCAAAATAGAATTTCCGTCCGTAAGTGTCGCCTGTCCATCTGCTAACTTTGCACCTTTGATATCCCCCGATACCATAAGTGGCGTCCAAAGATCATCTTCTTGATTTGAATTCACACCATCCTTTGATAAGTCAATATCTCGGAAAATGATGTAATTTGCATTGGATGAATATTTAAGATTGCCGTATTCACTCCTTAATTTATATTTATCTATATTTTTGTCAGGAAGACCATTTTCATTGACTCCACAAATTTCACCGGTTCCAACAGTAAGTCCGCCCAGTAATGTCCCCAAAAGACCACCTACGCCTTTAAGCAAACCTGCAAGAATGTTATCGTCGGAAAGGTTTACATTCGCCAGCTTGTATTTACCGTTCTCTACACCGTTTGTTTTATCTTTATAATATAGATATGAGTTTTCTCCTTTGACATTGTCCGGCTTTGGGTTTATAAGACCGTGCGTAGTTGCACCTTCTTTTGCTACAGCATCCAGGCCAAGGTCCGCATCTCCCGGATAATAAGGACTGTAAAAAGGATTGCTACCAACCAGACCACTTACCAAACCCGGTTTGTAATAAACATACAGTCTCGGAGTTACGCTCTTATTGCTTCCAATCGCCCGCAACTGTGACTCATTTCCGATCAGAATATATTTTTTTCCGGAAACCTCCACATATAACTGCCCCGGTTTTGTTCTTCCATCCGCATGCTCACCATCTAGCCACTGAACTCCATTCGCCGCTTTTTCTGTCAATTGATCCGCAACCAATTCCGGCTTATCCGAATTAAACTTCTGCGATAACACGTAATTATGAGACTTACTATAAGTCAGATACTCCTGATCTTCTCCATCCGGATAAATCATCTGTCCCATACCAAACTGTGGTGCATCATAATCCATCGACATAACTGGTTCCGTTTCAGATTCTTCCTGTGCAAGCACCATCAACTGATATGGATTGTATATGTAGATTGTATCCGTTTCCTTATCATACAGCGTTGGTGTTTCGTTTTCTTCTAGTTTCGTGCCTGTGATAGTTCCGGTAAATGAATCCGGTACTGACCAAATCTGTTCCGAGTTCATCTGGATGTCATTCATCAAAATGTACTGAGCATCTGCACCGTATTTCAGCTCTGTGCCTTCACTCTTTACCACTTCTCCAGAACCAATCTGTCCATCCTTATCACCTGTGTAAATATAAGCATCTGAACCAATCTGTTTTAATTGTTCATAATTATAAATGCATATTTTACTATCCTTATAATAAGCATCTATATTATCTGTTGATTCCGCTTTAACATTTCCACCGGACGATTCCGATTCGTCATTTTTCGAGTTTTCACTTGTTTCCTCCGATATCTTAGATTCGGATTCCGTGGTGCCATTTATTTCATCTGAAACTGTGGACTCGGTTGATACTTCACCATTACTCTTATTGGCATCATCAGAAAGTGCCACTTGACTAGTGTTGGTACCCGATGGATTTACATCTGCTGCATCCGCAATATTCACTTGAGAAAATAAGATAGCCATACATAGTATTACTGCGATAATTCTGTTCTCTATCCTTCTTTTTTTCTTCATATCTGGACCTCTAATCTTTTGTCTTCACTTGTTACTTTAATTTTTTCCTTTTTAGCCATTTTTGCTGCTTTGCTGCCTCCTGAAAGCATTGCATCAGCTGATTGGAAAATGCTCCGCATTCACCATTTGAAATCATCTGGAGGGGCTGTCCGGGATGCGGTGGTGTGTTCCTGTACCGGTCATTGATCAATGCATCGTAAGCATCAACAATCCCAACGACCTGTGCACACATCGGAATCGCATTCCCTTTTAAACCGTCCGGATATCCTGATCCATCATATCTTTCATGGTGATATCTGCATATTTCATAGCTATTTGATGGCAATCGCGCCATCAGTGCTGTAATATACAGTGTCATTATATTTTCCGATATAGACACAATCTTTCCCATTTACTCTTGCACTCTTGAATTCATAGTTTTTCCCGGAACCACTAATCGTAAGTTCTTTGTGGTCTTCGATATTTCCAAGCTCAATCGTAGTCGGAGCACCGTCAATTGCTTTTCCGTTCGCATCAACATATTCTACACGATCTGTCGTCTGTTCATCACCATTCGCAACACTTCTCTGCATTGCGATATTCAAACTCTGTACAGATATCGTATCTGGAAGCTGCTCATCACTTGCCTGTTCTGTAGATTTTTCATTGTCAATAATCTGCTCTGAAGACTTCTCTGATATTTCTGTTTCAGATTCTGTAGTTTCTGTAGTATCCGTTTCCTGCTCCGGGTCTGCCTTTCAGCCCTTTATGCGCTGGGCGTGGCTCTGCTTTTCCTGCTGTTGCTTTCTTTACTGATATTATAACCATTAAAAAAAATAGAACATCATGCAGTCACTTAACAAAAACGGGGTAAGCATCACCCAAACACCGGGAGAAGAAAAGTTCGTGAAATGCCGTTTAGGGGCTTTCAGGGGACAAATTTATTATCAATATGACTACCGCCACACGGACGGCGAACTTT
>OGKN01000670.1_pt1 | contig 15133 bp, 6 predicted proteins | sample 1572511 | NCBI WGS metagenome assembly OGKN01 (sample SAMEA2582150, study PRJEB24529) | metagenome | reverse complement strand
AGGGAATCTCCGAAGAGGAAGTAAAGGCCGATAAGAATCAGAGAAACAACCATTCCCGAAACTCCGTAATAAACCAGCTTCTTGCGGCCCACCTTATCGATGATGACAAGAGCCAGAACCGTGGTCAAAGTATTGACTAGTCCTACCAGAACTTGGTAAAATGAAAGTTAACTGTTTGCATAGCTGTATTATGGTAGAAAAGTTTTATCTTTATCGCGTTAAACTAACTAATACCCCCATTATGAGAAGAATTTTTTATTTACTTTTCCTTGTCTTATTAGGCTATTCTTTTGACGTAAAAGCTTCAGACACAGTATTTATCCATGAAACACAAATCCCGGTTTTGATAGAGCGGCAGGATAATGTTCTGTTCTATATCCGGTTGGATGCAAAGGAAAGCAAGATACTCGATGAAGTTGTTTTAGATTTCAGTAAAAGTACCAACTTAGCGGATGTTCAGGCAATCAAACTCTATTATGGAGGAACAGAGGCCTTACAAGATCAAAACAAAAATCGCTTTGCCCCTGTAGAGTACATATCCAGCCATCGACCGGGTGCGACATTGGCGGCTAATCCTTCCTATTCCATAAAATGTGCAGAGGTCGGACCATCGGAAAAAGTTGTATTAAGAGGTAATTACAATTTATTTCCAGGTGTCAACTTTTTTTGGATCAGTTTGCAGATGAAAACGGATGCCTCTTTGCATACTAAAATAGTCTCTGATTTACGTGCTGTAAAAGTGGATGGGAAAGAATTCTATTGTAAATCTATTTCTCCGAAAGCTATTACTCACCGGATGGCAGTCGGAGTTCGTCATGCTGGTAATGACGGTTCTGCTTCCTTCCGTATTCCCGGATTAGTGACAACCAATAAAGGAACATTATTGGGAGTGTACGATGTCCGATATAATAGTAGTGTCGATTTACAGGAATATGTAGATGTGGGTTTGAGTCGTAGCACTGACGGAGGGAAGAGCTGGGAGAAAATGCGTCTTCCGCTTTCATTTGGTGAGTATGGTGGTTTGCCTAAAGCACAGAATGGGGTAGGAGATCCCTCTATTTTGGTAGATACTCAAACGAATACCGTCTGGGTGGTTGCCGCATGGACACATGGTATGGGTAATCAACGTGCCTGGTGGAGCTCCCATCCGGGAATGGATATAAACCATACCGCACAGCTGGTATTGGCAAAGAGCACAGACGATGGTAAAACATGGTCGAAACCGATCAATATAACAGAGCAGGTAAAAGATCCGTCCTGGTATTTTCTCCTTCAAGGACCCGGACGTGGAATAACGATGAGCGACGGCACATTAGTATTTCCAACGCAGTTTATAGACTCTACCCGTGTTCCGAATGCAGGAATCATGTATAGTAAAGACCGGGGAAAAACATGGAAAATGCATCATCTGGCACGGACTAATACAACGGAAGCACAAGTTGCTGAAATAGAACCGGGAGTATTAATGCTGAATATGCGTGATAATAGAGGAGGAAGCCGTGCTGTCGCCCTAACCAAAGATTTGGGAAAAACCTGGACAGAACACCCGTCTTCACGTAAGGCACTTCAGGAACCGGTATGTATGGCCAGTCTGATTCATGTCGATGCCAAGGACAACGTTTTGAATAAAGACCTCCTGTTGTTTTCAAATCCGGATACAACTAAAGGGCGCAATCATATAACAATAAAAGCAAGTCTGGATAAAGGACTTACCTGGTTGCCCGAACATCAAATCATGCTCGACGAAGCAGAAGGATGGGGATATAGTTGCCTGACGATGATTGATAAAGAGACAATCGGTATTCTATATGAGAGCAGTGTGGCACACATGACTTTTCAGGCGGTGAAATTAACAGATTTGTTAGGAATGAAATGATAGATATAATAGCGGTTAAACTATCTGATATGATAAAAGAATAAAACCGTATATTTATCGTGGCGTGCAAAAACAACATATTTTGTTAAATTATCAGTGAAATTTGCTGAAAAAATAATATCTTTGAATCCGTTAATATCTAATGCCCCCACTATGATGATTAATTTGATCGGAAAAAAGGCTCAAATAGCATGTGAACTACTATGCTGTTGCAGTATGGCATATGCGCAGAGCAATGACAATTCCGAAATTGTGGTTTTAAATGCAGGTTGGGAATTTTCCCAGGCAGGAACAGAGCTGTGGCAATCGGCACAGGTTCCGGGCACCGTTCATCAGGATCTTATTAACCATAAACAACTTCCCGATCCTTTTTATGGCATCAATGAACAAAAGATTCAGTGGGTGGAAAATGAAGACTGGGAATACCGGACTGCTTTTACAGTTACCCCCGAACAACTGAAACGGGATGACGCCCAATTGGTTTTTGAAGGCCTTGACACATACGCCGATGTATACCTCAATGGAGCACTGTTGCTGAAAGCCGATAACATGTTTGTCGGTTATACCATACCTGTCAAGTCCCAACTCCGTATCGGAGAAAACCTTCTTCACATCTATTTTCATTCACCCATCCGGCAGACAATGCCTCAATATAACTCTAACGGATTCAACTATCCGGCAGACAACGACCATCACGAAAAACATGTAAGCGTATTCTCCCGTAAAGCCCCTTACAGTTATGGCTGGGACTGGGGAATCCGCATGGTGACCAGCGGCATCTGGCGTCCGGTGACCATCCGTTTTTACGACGCAGCCTCTATCAGCGACTACCACGTAAAGCAACTCTCGCTGACCGACCAACTGGCAAAACTATCCAACGAATTGGAAATAAATAATATCCTCCCTCAAGCACTTCAAGCAGAGGTGAGAATCAATACCTCCTTCGAAGGAAACACAGAAAAAGGCATTAGTCAGACAATCACCTTACAGCCCGGAATCAATCATATATCTATTCCTTCCGAAGTGCTGTCACCGGTACGTTGGATGCCAAATGGCTGGGGAAAGCCCGCCTTGTATGATTTCTCCGCTCAAATAATCGTAGAAGATAAAGTCGTAGCCCAACAATCCCACCGGATAGGACTGCGCACCGTTCGCCTCGTCAATGAAAAAGATCAGGACGGAGAATCCTTCTATTTTGAAGTAAATGGTGTACCTATGTTTGCCAAAGGAGCCAATTACATTCCCCAGGATGCACTCTTGACTAACGTCACTACCGAACGCTACCAAACCTTATTCCGCGACATCCGCGAAGCGAACATGAATGTCATTCGTGTATGGGGAGGTGGAACGTACGAAGATGACCGTTTCTATGACCTGGCAGATGAAAACGGAATACTGGTGTGGCAAGACTTCATGTTTGCCTGCACTCCCTATCCGTCCGACCCCACCTTTCTGAAAAGGGTAGAGGCGGAAGCCTGCTATAACATCCGTCGCCTTCGCAATCATGCTTCCCTGGCGATGTGGTGCGGCAATAACGAAATACTGGAAGCCTTAAAATATTGGGGATTCGACAAGAACTTCCCGCCCGAAATCTATCAGGAAATGTTTCGAGGCTACGACAAACTGTTCCATCAGCTCCTTCCAGCCAAGGTTAAGGAACTGGATGCCGACCGTTTCTACATACACAGCTCCCCGTATTTTGCCAACTGGGGGCGTCCTGAATCCTGGGGGATAGGAGACAGCCATAACTGGGGAGTCTGGTATGGTCAAAAAACATTCGAGTCACTCGATACAGACCTGCCCCGTTTCATGAGCGAATTCGGTTTTCAGTCCTTCCCGGAAATGAAGACCATCTCCACTTTCGCCGCTCCGGAAGATTATCAGATAGAATCGGAAGTGATGAATGCTCATCAGAAAAGCAGCATCGGCAACGCCCTGATTCGTACCTACATGGAGCGCGACTATATCATCCCCGAAAAATTTGAAGACTTTGTCTATGTCGGACTAGTACTGCAAGGACAAGGAATGCGTCACGGACTGGAAGCACACCGCCGGAACCGTCCTTACTGTATGGGTACCCTGTATTGGCAACTGAATGACAGCTGGCCGGTAGTATCCTGGTCGAGCATCGACTATTACGGTAACTGGAAAGCCCTGCATTACCAAGCCAAACGAGTCTTTGCTCCAATCCTCATCAATCCTATCCAGCAGAACGACAGCCTCAATATCTACCTGATTTCCGACTGTCCGGACACCAAAGACCACCTGATGTTGGAAATGAAAGTAACAGACTTTGACGGAAAGAAACAAGGCAAGCCTATACGACTCAACACATTGACAGTTCCGGCTAACACTTCCCAATGCGTGTACCGTATAAAACCCGACACCTGGCTATCACCGGAAGAACAGCAACGCTGTTTCATGCAACTGACGCTAAAAGACAAGGCAGGAAACACCCTTGCCGAAACCGTATACTTCTTTAGAAAAACAAAAGACCTGCTTCTGCCTGAAACAACCGTTTCCTGCAAGATAAAACAGAAAGACGGCATGTGTGAACTGACATTGTTTTCTCCCGCTCTTGCAAAAGATGTCTTTATTGAAATTCCTTTGCAGGGAGCCCGTTTCAGCGACAACTTTTTCGACCTTCTTCCCGGAGAACGTAAAACGGTCGTCATCACTTCTCCCCAAATAAAGAAAGGAGAGGAGCTGCCTTTGACAATCAAACATATTCGTGAAACTTATAATTAATCTATTAATAACTTAACACTTAATTTTTTAGTTTATGAAACAACTCTTAAAGTTAACCGGATGTCTGGCACTAGCAGGACTTTTTGCCTCTTGCCAATCGGCGCAACAGGAAGCCAACTACCAGATCATCCCCATGCCACAAGAAATTGTAACCGCTCAAGGAAGTCCCTTCATCCTCAAGAGCAGTGTGAAAATTCTCTATCCGGAAGGAAACGAGAAGATGCAACGCAACGCAAAATTCCTGGCAGACTATCTGAAAACGGCTACCGGAAAAGATTTCGCTATTGAAGCCGGAACAGAAGGTAAAAACGCAATCGTACTGGCATTAGGCACGGAGAACGAAAATCCGGAATCCTACCAGATGAAAGTTACCGGTGACGGAATCACGATTACCGGTCCTACGGAAGCCGGCGTATTCTATGGCATCCAGTCCCTGCGCAAATCATTGCCTGTGGCTGTCGGCGCAGACATTTCCATGCCCGCTGTAGAAATCAATGACGCTCCCCGCTTTGGCTATCGTGGTGCACACTTCGATACCAGCCGTCATTTCTTTACAGTAGATGAAGTGAAAACTTATATTGATATGATGGCTTTACACAATATGAACCGTTTTCACTGGCATATTACCGAAGACCAGGGCTGGCGTCTGGAAATCAAGAAATATCCGAAGCTGACAGAAATCGGTTCCAAGAGGACAGAAACAGTCATCGGACGTAACTCCGGTGAATACGACGGCAAACCTTACGGTGGCTTCTATACCCAGGAGCAGGCGAAAGAAATAGTAGCTTATGCTGCCGAACGTTATATCACAGTTATTCCCGAAATCGATCTTCCGGGACACATGCAAGCTGCCCTTGCCGCTTATCCCGAATTGGGATGTACCGGTGGCCCGTACGAAGTATGGAGACAATGGGGTGTATCAGAAGATGTGCTTTGTGCCGGAAACGATCAAGTCTTGAAATTCCTCGAAGATGTGTTTACTGAATTAATAGCAATCTTCCCTTCAGAATATATTCATGTAGGTGGTGACGAATGTCCGAAAGTACGTTGGGAAAAATGTCCGAAATGTCAGGCACGTATCAAGGCGCTGGGCTTGAAATCGGATGATAAGCATAGCAAGGAAGAACGTCTGCAGAGTTTCGTAATCAACCATATCGAGAAATTCCTCAACGACCACGGACGTCAGATCATCGGTTGGGATGAAATCCTTGAAGGCGGACTTGCTCCTAACGCTACTGTTATGTCATGGCGTGGTGAAAAGGGCGGTATCGAAGCTGCGAAACAGAAACACGATGTCATCATGACGCCGAACACATACCTGTATTTCGACTATTACCAAGCTAAAGACGTAGATAACGAACCATTTGGTATCGGTGGTTACCTGCCGTTGGAAAGAGTGTACAGCTACGAACCGATGCCAGCTTCTCTGACTCCGGAAGAACAGAAATATATCAAGGGTGTGCAAGCCAACCTCTGGACAGAATACATCGCTACTTTCCCTCACGCGCAGTACATGGTATTGCCTCGTTGGGCTGCATTGTGTGAAATTCAGTGGTCCAGCCCTGAAAAGAAAAACTATGCCGACTTCCTGTCTCGTCTTCCTCAACTGATTAAGTGGTATGATGCCGAAGGATACAACTACGCTAAACACGCGTTCGGCGTACAAGCCGAGTTTGAACCGAATCCGGCAGAAGGAACGATGGACGTTACTTTGTCTACTATCGACAATGCCCCTGTTCACTACACTTTGGACGGCACAGAACCCACTACTGCTTCTCCCGTTTACGAAGGAGTGTTGAAAATTAAAGAAAATGCCACTCTGTCCGCCAAAGCCATTCGTCCTACCGGCGAGAGCCAGACACTGACAGAGAAGATTGACTTCAGCAAATCCAGCATGAAGCCGATTGTAGCCAATCAACCTATCAATGAACAATACCTCTTCAAAGGAGCTTCCACGTTAACCGATGGTTTGAAAGGAAATAGTAGTTACCGGTCAGGCCGCTGGATTGCTTTCAACGGAAACGACATGGACATGACGATCGACCTTCAGCAACCTACTGAAATTTCGAGTGTGGCCATCTCTGTCAATATTGCAAAGGGCGACTGGGTGTTTGACGCCAGAAACCTGTCCGTAGAAGTTTCAGATGACGGAAAGACTTTCAAAAAGATTGCTTCCGAAGAATATCCGGCAATGAAAGAGACGGACAAAGACGGAGTTGTTGACCATCAACTTACATTTGCTCCTGTGACTACCCAATACGTGAGAGTTATTGCTTCACCGGAGAAAACGCTTCCGGAATGGCATGGTGGAAAAGGCAAAAACGCATTTTTATTTGTAGACGAAATCAAAATTGATTAATGAATATAAGAAAAGAATACACTAAAGTTTGTCTTTTCTTATGTATACTGGGGATGTGCTTTCATGCACATCCCATTCTGGCACAGTCCGTCATACCTGTCCCATTAAAAATGGAGAAGGGGACGGGCTCTTTTTTACTGTCAGAAAAGACAAGACTTTATACAAACCTACAAGGTGGAGAAGCGAAGCTCTGGGAGAAATACCTGAAGGCATTACCCGTTCAATTAAAGGAAGCGAGAAAGAAAGACAGGAAACAGATGCTTTTCTTATTGATAACCCCCAAGACCCCCCAATTGCCATCACCGGAAAGCTATACACTCTCCGTCACCCCTCAACAAATCGAGATCCGGGCAACTTCGGGAGCCGGATTATTCTATGGAATGCAAACCCTGTTACAGCTGATGCAACCGGCAAGCACAGGCAGCTATTCCGTACCCTCTGTCGAGATAGAAGACACCCCGCGTTTTGCTTATCGCGGACTGATGCTGGACGTATCCCGTCATTTCTCTACCAAAGAGTTTATAAAGAAGCAGATAGACGCATTGGCATATTACAAAATCAACCGTTTGCACCTGCACCTGACCGATGCGGCAGGCTGGCGGCTTGAAATCAAGAAATACCCTTTACTGACCGATTTTGCAGCCTGGCGTACAGACCCCACCTGGAAGAAATGGTGGAACGGCGGACGTAAATACCTCCGTTACGATGAACCCGGAGCTTCCGGCGGCTATTACACCCAGGACGATATTCGTGAAATACTGGAATATGCCCGTCAGCATTACATCACGGTGATTCCGGAGATTGAAATGCCTTCCCATTCGGAAGAAGTGCTGGCTGCCTACCCGCAGCTATCCTGTTCGGGAGAACCTTACAAGAACTCCGATTTCTGTGTCGGTAATGAAGAAACTTTCACCTTTCTGGAGAATGTACTGACGGAAGTCATGGAACTTTTCCCTTCCGAATACATTCATGTAGGAGGTGATGAGGCCGGCAAATCGGCTTGGAAGACCTGTCCGAAATGTCAGAAGAGAATGAAAGACGAGCATCTGGCCAATGTAGACGAGCTGCAAAGCTATCTGATACACCGTATCGAAAAGTTCCTCAACAATCACGGACGCCGTCTCTTGGGATGGGACGAGATTCTGCAAGGAGGTATCGCGCCCAATGCAACCGTTATGTCGTGGCGTGGAGAAGAGGGTGGTATTGCTGCCGTCACCTCCGGCCATCATGCCATCATGACACCGGGTGCATACTGTTATCTGGACAGCTATCAGGACGCCCCGTACTCCCAGCCGGAAGCTATCGGTGGCTACCTGCCATTGAAGAAAGTATATGCCTACGATCCTGTCCCCGCTTCCTTAACTGCGGAGCAGGCAAAGTTAGTCTATGGTGTGCAGGGTAACCTATGGGTGGAATATATCCCCACTCCCGAACACGTGGAATATATGATTTATCCCCGTATGCTGGCATTGGCGGAAGTAGCCTGGTCGGCTCCGGAACGTAAGTCGTGGCCCGATTTCCATACCCGCGCACTGTCAGCAGTGGCCGATTTACAGAAAAAAGGATACCATCCTTTCGATTTGAGCAAAGAAATCGGCAGCCGTCCCGAATCTCTTCAACCAGTCAGCCATTTGGCGCTCGGTAAAAAAGTGACCTATAACTCCTCCTATAGCCCCCATTATCCCGCACAAGGCAACACAGCCCTGACAGACGGCATACGTGGTGACTGGACTTACGGTGATGGTTCATGGCAAGGATTTATCTCGGACAACCGTCTCGATGTGACGATTGATATGGAAAAAGAAACCCCTATCCATTCCGTTACCGCCGCTTTTATGCAAGTGGTCGGCGCGGAAGTATTCCTGCCGGAGACAGTGATTATTTCCATTTCCGATGATGGAATAAACTTCACGGAGCTGCAAAAACAACACTTTGAAGTAAGTAAAGAAACACCCATCCGTTTTACGGATATTTCATGGCAGGGAGAAGCAAAAGGAAGATACGTACGTTACCAGGCACAGGCCGGAAGCGAATTCGGAGGTTGGATATTTACGGATGAGATAATCGTGAAATAGACATTGTCAATATCATTTATGAATAAAAGAGGGAATCTATTCAACCAGATTCTCTCTTTTTTTGTTATATTTGCATTATTACCTTAAAAACTAAGAATATGGTACAACACGCTAGACTCATTTTCTACAGCCTTCTTCTTCTGGTAATCCCGTGCGAGAGCACCTTGGCGCAGAAGATTCCCGTCACGCCCATAGACTCATTGATAACTGTTGGATATGCCACCGGAAGTTTGAAAACCCTCTCCGGTTCCGTAGAGAAGATTACGGAGACACAGATGAATAAAGACCAGATAACGAACCCTTTGGAAGCAATCCGCGGACGTGTGCCGGGCTTGACCATCCAACGCGGGTCAAATGGTCCGGCAGCCTTGGATGCAGTACGCCTGCGGGGAACTACCTCACTGACCAGTGGCAATGACCCTTTGATAATCGTCGACGGAGTATTTGGTGACTTGAGTATGCTCACCTCCATTTACCCTACGGATATTGAGAGTTTCACCATTCTGAAAGACGCTTCCGAAACCGCACAATACGGTTCACGAGGAGCTTCCGGTGTGATCGAGGTCACCACTAAAAAAGGAATGAGCGGCAGAACACAAGTAGCCTACAACGGTAGCTTCGGAATTTCCACCGTCTACAAGAATCTGAAAATGCTGTCCGGCGATGAGTACCGCCGTGTTGCCTCGGAACGCGGGATTTCCATTCTGGATAAAGGAAATAACACCGATTTTCAGAAAGAGATTGAACAGACAGGACTACAACAAAACCATCACATCGCCTTTTATGGCGGTTCCAGTGAGTCCAGCTATCGCGTTTCTCTTGGTTTCATGGATCGTCAGGGAGTGATTTTGAATGAAGACATGAAAAACTTCACTTCGAATATGAACATGAATCAGAAAATGTTCGACGGCTTCCTGAACTGCGAGCTGGGAATGTTCGGTTCCATTCAGAAGAATCATAATCTGGTGGATTATCAGAAAACGTTCTATTCGGCAGCCACATTCAACCCCACCTATCCCAACCATAAAGACCCCGTCACCAATTCCTGGGACGGAATAACGACTGCCAGCCAAATCACCAATCCATTGGCATGGATGGAAGTGCAGGACGATGATGCCACTTCGCACATCAGCACGCACGCCCGTCTGACTTTCAATCTGCTGGAAGGACTGAAACTAAACCTCTTCGGTGCCTATACCTATAATATCGTGGAAAATTCGCAATACCTCCCCACCTCCGTCTGGGCGAACGGCCAGGCTTACAAAGGAACCAAAAAGCGAGAATCCTTGCTGGGCAACATGATGCTGACCTATAAGAAAAACTGGAAAAAACATTTCTTTGACGTGTTGGCACTTGCCGAACTTCAAAAAGAAACCTACACGGGATATTATACAACAGTAAGCAATTTCAGCACCGACAAATTCGGGTATAATAATCTTCAGGCAGGCGCACTCCGCTTGTGGGAAGGCACTAATTCTTACTACGACCAACCCCGTCTGGCATCTTTCATGGGACGTTTCAACTATACATACGCCGACCGCTACGTACTGACGCTGAACGCCCGTACAGATGCTTCCTCCAAATTCGGGGCGAACCACAAATGGGGATTCTTCCCCTCCGCATCTGCCGCATGGGTGATTAGTGAAGAAGAATTTATGAAGCAGTTGCCGATGGTGGATAATCTGAAATTCCGTATTGGCTACGGTCTGGCAGGTAATCAGAGTGGGATTGACTCATACACTACATTGAACCTTGTAAAGCCGAACGGTGTAGTCCCCGTCGGAAACTCCGCCATCGTATCTTTAGGAGATCTTCGGAATACGAATCCCGATCTGAAATGGGAAGTGAAACATACCTTTAATACCGGTTTCGACATCGCTTTATTCGGTAACCGCCTGTTGCTTTCCGCCAACTATTACAACTCCCGAACCACAGACATGCTTTACCTTTACAACGTAAGCGTACCGCCTTTCACCTATAACACCTTGCTTGCCAACATCGGTTCCATGCGCAACTGGGGTACGGAAATCGCCATCGGCATCACCCCCTTGAAGACCAAGGATATGGAACTGAATATCAATGCCAATATCACTTTCCAGCGCAACAAACTGCTCTCATTAAGCGGTATGTACAACGGCGAAATGCTTTCTGCTCCCGAATATAAAAGTCTTGCTGGCCTCGACGGAGCCGGCTTTCATGGAGGATACAACCACATCGTATATCAGATGGTGGGTCAACCGTTGGGCGTGTTCTATCTTCCCCACAGTACGGGACTGGAATCCGACGGAAACGGCGGATACACCTATGGCATCGCCGATCTGAATGGCGGAGGTGTCAGCCTTGAAGATGGTGAAGACCGCTACGTGGCAGGACAAGCCGTACCTAAAACGATTCTTGGCTCCAACATCAGTTTCCGCTACAAGCGTTTCGACCTGTCTTTGCAGGTTAACGGAGCTTTCGGACATAAAATTTACAACGGAACCTCCCTGACCTATATGAACATGAATATATTTCCCGACTATAACGTAATGAAGAAAGCCCCGAAACAGAACATCAAGGATCAAACCGCCACCGACTATTGGTTGGAAAAGGGAGATTATGTCAACTTCGACTATGTGACGCTGGGTTGGAACGTGCCGATTGAGAAAGTGCAGAAACTGAAGAAATATGTCCGTTCCCTGCGTCTGGCATTTACAGTCAACAACCTGGCAACCATTTCCGGTTATTCGGGACTTTCACCCATGATTAACAGTTCAACGGTGAACTCCACTTTAGGCGTGGATGATAAACGGGGATATCCGTTGGCGCGGACGTACACACTGGGATTGAGTATTAACTTTTAATGGAGGAGGAGATGATGAAACAATATATGAAAAATAAAAGTCGGTTAGGATTCTTTCTGGCAATGTGCCTGGGTTTATTCTCATGTAGTAAGTTTTTGGAGGAAAATCCGAAAGATAAGTTACCCGAAGATGACGTTTACAATACAATCTCGGAAGTATATCTCAATGCAGTAGCTTCGCTTTATACATACGTAGGCGGTTATAGTGATAGTCAGGGATTGCAGGGAACGGGTAGGGGAGTCTACGACCTGAACACCTTTACCTCCGACGAAGCCATTATCCCCACCCGTGGAGGTGACTGGTATGACGGTGGTTTTTGGCAAGGACTTTACCTGCACGATTGGGGAATAGAGAATGATGCCATTCAGGCTACATGGGAATATCTCTATAAAGTCGTCATGTTAAGTAACAAATCACTGGAACGGATAGACAAATTCGCCGAAACTCATTCCGCTACGGAACTGCCGGCATACCGTGCCGAAGTACGTGCCATGCGGGCTATGTATTATTATTACCTGATGGATTTGTTCGGACGCATCCCGCTAGTTCAATCCTCTTCCGTAGCAATGAAAGATGTAGTGCAAAGTGAACGGAAAACGGTCTTTGACTTTGTTGTCAAGGAATTGCAAGAGGCGGCTCCTTTGTTGAGCGATGCACATAGCAACCAGTCCGGCCCTTACTATGGCCGTATCACTCGCCCCGTGGTAACTTTCCTACTGGCCAAACTGGCTTTGAACTCCGAAGTTTATACAGACAATGATTGGACGGACGGACAACGCCCGGATGGAAAAAATATAAAGTTCACAGTGAACGGCAGCGAACTCAATGCCTGGGAAACAGTCATCTACTATTGTGACCAACTCAAGACTATGGGCTACAAACTGGAACCGGAATACGAAACGAATTTCTCTATATTCAACGAACCGTCCGTAGAGAATGTCTTCACTATCCCGATGAACAAAACTCTGTACACCAACCAGATGCAATATCTCTTCCGTTCCCGCCACTATAATCACGCCAAGGCTTACGGACTAAGCGGTGAGAACGGTCCCAGCGCCACCATTGAAGCCCTCGAAGCTTTCGGTTATGAAACCGCGGAACAAGATCCCCGTTTTGATATTTGCTATTTTGCAGGAATTGTCCACGACCTGAAAGGAAACATAATCAAACTGGATAATGGAACGGTACTGGAATATCTGCCCTGGAAAGTATCTCTGGATATAACAGACACCCCATACGAACAAACCGCAGGAGCCCGCATGAAAAAGTATGAAGTCGACCCGACTGCCACAAAAGACGGTAAGTTGATGGAGAATGACATTGTATTGTTCCGCTATGCAGACGCTTTGTTGATGAAGAGTGAAGCGAAAGTCCGGAACGGAGCAAACGGAGATGAAGAACTCAATGAAGTTCGTAGCCGTGTCAACGCTTCTCCTCGCACTGCCACTTTAGAGAATATCCTTGCCGAACGTCAGCTGGAACTGGCTTGGGAAGGATGGAGACGACAGGACTTAGTCCGCTTCGGGAAGTTTACAAGAGCTTACAGCAGCCGTCCGCAACTACCGGATGAGGCAAGTGGATATACAACTGTATTCCCTATACCGGAGAAAATACGGGTGATGAATGAGAGGTTGAAACAGAATCCGGGGTATTAGGAAGAAGATAGTAGTAATCAAAATAAAAAAATCCTCGATTTTCATCCGGAGAATCGAGGATTTATATTATTTGTTGCAGCACTTGTAGAGATAATAGCTAATGCAGAAATCCATATTATATGTAGTGTGGTTATTACTCGATCCAGTCGAATAACTCAGTTAAATCGAATTACCCAATCAAATCGAAATCATATTTTTCAAATTCACTCCCATTGATTATTATAGCAATTTGATGAAGCCCGAGATGGAATTTTCTCGTTGTAACCACACGGAAAGAGTGCTTTCGCGTTATTCGTGTGGTAGAATTCCCGGCATATTCTTTTTCGCTGATTTTATGAACTTTCTTCGTCAGCGTTCCATTTGCTTTTTGGTAATAAATACCATATTCAAGCCGTATTTTGATTGTCTTATTGCTATGATTCAACAAGTTAAAACCAAACTCCAACGAATCCCCGACTTTAACCTTAGGACTTGAAATCTGAAAATCCTCCACACTAATATTATTTCTGATAGAATCAAAGCCAAACAACTCCATCACCTCCGGAATCCCTTGTTTTAAGAGCGTCCGGCAACCGTGTTTAATAATCCAATCTACCTCTTTTGATTCTCCCTTCCATTTCTTTGCCAAATCAATGACTATTTCCGGATTATCTTTCGCAATATCATTCAAATTATTGGCAACGCTCAACCGTACAAATCTTGCCGGATCATTTTTAAGATTCTCCAAAATAGGAATAATAGGTGTCGGATCTTTTTTAAGATTCGGCAAAGCCATCGCCCAAGGTAAACGCGGACGACAACCTTCTGACGCAAGCCGCCTGACTCCCCAATGCCCATGTTTCGACCAAACCAACATCTGCTTCATCATTTCATCCGGATATTTTATTATAAAAGGATGAGTCACAAATTCGCAACTTGTGAACTGTGTGATTTTCTCTATCGCCTTGACAGACGTTTCATAATCATCCAACCCATATTGCTCGACATAATTATTCAGAATCACCCCATACTCCAGCATCAATCCAAACTTCGTATCGTCTATCACCGAAAAATCAGGCCGCGTACTTTTTACATGATCCAACAACTCAAGAATCTTAGCGATCGCCTCTTTGTAATCTGCCGGCAAAAACTTTTTCAGAATGCTAGTGATATGTATCCAGCGCTGTTTTAGTTCCCTGCCTTCCCATTCATCATCCATTATTTGAGAAACAAAACCGTGAGCATCAAAATCATCGATAACAAGTCTCAAATCTTTCGTAAACAGATCGAAAAATTGCTTGTTGTACATATTCTTAAAAGGTTCTGCCATACTTGATTTATATATTTTAGTTAGAGCCCCGACTTGTTGGATATATTGCTCAATAATACTATATCTTTCCTTTAAAGAATCAATATGCTTCACCTCTCCCTCGGTCATTCCTTTCATATTAACTCCACATTTCTCGCAAAAGGACGAATCAACAGGATTTTTATGTCCATTTTCGCATATATACTTCTCGCCATTATCTCTTGTAAACACACCGCCTTTTACAACTTCTATTTTTCCCGTATCCGGCAGGTTGTTTAAACACTCTAAT
>OGKN01000661.1_pt1 | contig 15319 bp, 10 predicted proteins | sample 1572511 | NCBI WGS metagenome assembly OGKN01 (sample SAMEA2582150, study PRJEB24529) | metagenome | reverse complement strand
AGGAAATATAAATCAGAGTTTAAGCAGAGGTTTTTATACTGTTCTGCATTTGCAAATTCAGCTTTGAAATCGGTGTTGTTCACTACTTGTGCCTGTTGCGAGTTTTTGTTTTTCATGTAAAACCAGTATCCTAGATATAGAACAATGAAAATGACCGGAATAAAGGTGTAAATAGACATAGTTTGTACTTTTTAATGTTATTAATAATGGTTTGTTTTATACTTCCACGGGTTTCACTTCTTTCTTTTTTCCAGGAATACATCCCCAAATGATAAGGGCAATTATAAGAAGTCCGACAGCTTTACCGCCATAACGGGAATAGAAGCTGACCTTGTTCAACTTCTCTCCATCCAAATTATTTTCTTTTAGGATGGTAGCCAGTTGTTCTTCCGTCAGTTCATAATAAGTGTCTTCTTTTTCGCAATATCCTACGAGGCGGGGCTCCTGCTCGATATAGAGAGGAAGGATGTAAGCGATGTTGAACTCCTGATGGAAAGTTGCCAGATCAATGTAGTTTCCATCGTCTGTTTGGTACTCTTCGGTATCAGGCAAATCTGCTACTTTGGTTAATACTTCGCGGTCGCCGAAAGGGATTTTTAAACCACGTGCGGATACTGTTTGGCAAGATAAGAAAAGAATGCCGCCAAGTGCAAATAGAAATTTAAGGTGCTTCATGCTTCTTGTGTTTAAGTGAATAATTTGTGTGATTTTTATTGATATTGTGGCAAAGATAGGAAAAAGAAGAATAAAAGCCGTATAATTGTTTGGAATTTGTAAGCTCTATTCTTTTTTATAAAAAGAGGAGATTTTTTTCCTGATTTAGAGGATTTGTATCCTGATTTATGTAATTGATGTAAAATTGCATTATTGGGATAATCCAAATAATTTAATAACAATTGATTGGAGCTATTAATAATTATCTATATTTCCTCTATGAAAAGCAAGACCGCGACTATCTTTGTGAGTGGAAACGAGTGTCTATTCCTTTCTACATCTTTTTTCCTTGCACTACTGCATGGCGGTTCAGTTCCGATTATAGTCGGAACAATGAACAATTATGTAAATTTCCTCTTCGAGATTAAAACTCAACCGGGTGTCCTACTCCGTCCGAAACGATAGCCACTTTGCGAAAACGGGATATAATCACCACAAATATATTGACCTTGTAACGGACGGTTGTATCATTATACGGCAGTCATATGGGCTGCCGTATAATGATCTGTTGGTTTGATATACTGAGTTCCCTGACTAAGTACATACCATACTGCAACAAGTATTTTTCTCGCAATAGCTACTTGCACCTTCATCTTGTTCTTTCTTCTTTCGATACATTGCCTGTATGAGAATTCTGCGAAAAATGAATCTTTCATACGTGCAGCTCCCCATGAACATTCAATCATGGTTTTTCTTACAAACCTGTTACCATGTGTGATACCTCGTGCCTTGATTTTGCCAGCGCTTTCCTCGTTACGGGGTCTTAGCCCCACCCACGACACCAATTTCTTTGGTGTCTGGAAATGTGTCATGTCTGTTCCTATTTCTGCTATTATTGAGGTCGCACTACGTTCTTTCACTCCCGGTATAGTCTGAAGGTTTTCAACTTCTTGAGGAAACCACTCCATGCATAGTGCAGTCATCTTTTGCTGTGCTTCGTCCTTGTGCCGTTGCTGCAATTCAATCTCTTCTACAAGCTGTTTTATAATGTCTATGTCGGTCTCGCTGACCACTCCGGTAAGTGCTTTCACCAATGTTTCTCTGCCATGCCTGTTGATTGTTCTTCCATGCAGTTCCTTCACAAGGACTTCCGCATCTGTCACACCTTGGGATATAAGTTTAACTATTGAACGGTACCCTTTGGAATCTGTTGTGGATATATAATTACTGATTCTGATGTTGCACCTCTGGATGCATTGGTCAAGTTTGACTAAATTGCGGCTTATGGAAGCATTCAGGTCAAATATCCTTCTGTCATATTGACGCAGACGTTGAATTTTATCATCAGGAACAAAGCTTGATGCTATCAGTTCTTTACTCAGACAAGTAGCTATCCATTCGGCATCATTCACATCACTCTTTTTGCCAGGAAGCTGTTTTATAAAATAAGGGTTTACCAGATGAAGTTTCACTGACCCTTCAAGCACTCGCCATATGGGTATCCAGTAGATACTGGTACTCTCCATTGCACACTCTTCAACACCTTCAGAGACCATAAGGTCGCGAAGTGTGACCAACTCTTCGGTAAGAACTCCGAATTTATGCTGGATTTTTTCTCCATTAGCACACAGAATACAGCAAAAAACACTATCTTTGTGTACGTCAAGACCGCAGACTACCTTCATAGAAGTATTTTTTTATTGGGACATCAAGCCCGTTGGACATATGAGGATGGGGAAACCCTATGACCTCGTTTTTACCACAAAGATAGTCGCGGTCTTGACTTTCTTATTTACCGGGCGTAAAAAATCTGTTTTTTTATATACCTTTGTAGAATTAAAAAACAATGTATTCGTATAAAAAATCATGCAGCATCTTTATTTTAATCATGTAGCATGTTTGAAAAAAACATCTCAATGATTGTCTTCAAACATTGGGAAGAAAAAAAGATTCTATTAGCATGATTTTTTAGAAGGAAACGATGAAATATACTTTAATAATATCGATTATGAATTTACGAACAACTCTTTTTGTCTTTCTTTGCTTCTGTGCAACCACAGTTCTTCGTGCCGAGCGTGTAGATATGCTGAAGGCCGGTGCAAAAGCAAATGGCAAGACTCTTAATACAAAGCTAATCAATTCAACGATTGACCGTCTGAACCGTGGCGGCGGAGGTACTCTTTTCTTTCCTGCTGGGACTTATCTGACGGGGAGTATCCATCTGAAAAGTAATATTACACTGGAGTTGGAAGCCGGAGCTACCTTGCTCTTTTCCGATAACTTTGATGACTATCTTCCTTTTGTCGAGGTTCGTCACGAAGGAGTGATGATGAAAAGTTTCCAGCCTTTGATTTATGCGGTAGATGCCGAGAATATTACGATCAAAGGAGAAGGAACTTTAGACGGACAAGGAAAGAAATGGTGGATGGAGTTCTTTCGTGTCATGATTGATTTGAAAGACAATGGCATGCGTGATGTGAATAAATATCAGTCCATGTGGGATGCAGCAAATGATACGACAGCAATTTATGCTGAAACGAACAAGGATTATGTAAATACATTGCAACGTCGCTTTTTCCGTCCTCCGTTCATTCAGCCCGTTCGTTGTAAGAAAGTAAAGATTGAAGGAGTGAAAATCATAAATTCTCCCTTCTGGACGGTCAATCCGGAGTTTTGCGACAATGTAACCATAAAGGGGATCACCATAGATAATGCGCCCTCACCAAATACGGACGGAGTGAATCCGGAATCCTGCCGCAACGTACATATCAGCGACTGCCATATATCAGTAGGAGACGATTGCATCACAATCAAGTCGGGAAGAGATGCGCAGGCCCGTCGTTTGGGAGTACCTTGCGAGAATATCACTATCACCAACTGCACCATGCTTTCCGGTCATGGAGGCGTTGTTATCGGCAGCGAGATGAGTGGGAGTGTGCGTAAAGTTACTATTTCCAATTGCGTGTTTGATGGAACAGATCGTGGAATCCGTATTAAGTCGACCCGTGGAAGGGGAGGAGTCGTTGAAGATATTCGTGTCAGCAACGTCGTAATGAGCAACATTAAACAGGAAGCTGTCGTATTGAATTTGAAATACAGTAAAATGCCTGTCGAACCTAAGAGTGAACGCACTCCGATATTCCGTAACGTACATATCAGCGGAATGACTGTGACAAACGTAAAGACTCCGATCAAAATAGTGGGCTTGGAAGAAGCGCCGATATCTGACATCGTTTTGCGTGATATTCATATTCAAGGAGGGAAACAGAAATGTATCTTCGAAAATTGTGAACGTATCACGATGGATGACGTAATCGTCAATGGTGAAGTAATTAAAAGCACCACAGATACCACAGATTAACACAGATTTTTAATTCGACTAAATTATAAGAATAATAAATCTGTGAAAATCTGTGTAATCTGTGGTGAAAAAACAACTTACATAAATTAAAAATAAATGAAACGAATCCTTTTTACTATGCTTCTTGCCGCATCTCTTTCGGCCGAAGCCCAGACGCAAACATACGAGACGGAATTTGCCCGTCCCTTGAATGAAGTACTGACGGATATACAGAACCGTTTCGGAGTCCGTTTGAAATATGACATTGATACGGTGGGAAAAGTGCTGTCTTATGCCGATTTCCGTATTCGTCCTTATTCCGTGGAAGAATCCTTGACGAATGTATTGGCACCTTTCGATTATAAATTTGTTAAGCAGAAAGGAAATATGTATAAGCTGAAAGCATACGAGTATCCACGTCGTACAGATGCAGACGGAGAGAAGATGTTGGCTTATCTGAATACACTCTATACAGACCGACAGTCTTTTCAACTTCGTGCCGATTCTCTGAAAAAAGAGGTACGTCAGCGTTTAGGTATTGATACTTTGTTGGCTCAATGTGTCAAAACCAAACCTATTCTTTCAAAGATACGTAAGTTTGATGGCTATACCGTGCAGAATTTCGCACTTGAAACACTTCCCGGATTATACATTTGCGGTTCTATCTATACGCCCCAATCGAAAGGAAAACATGCGTTGATAATCTGCCCTAACGGACATTTTGGTGGCGGACGTTATCGGGAAGACCAACAACAACGTATGGGAACTTTGGCACGTATGGGAGCTGTTTGTGTAGACTATGATTTGTTTGGATGGGGAGAGTCGGCTTTGCAAGTTGGCAGTGCGGCACACCGTAGTAGTGCGGCGCACACTATTCAGGCAATGAACGGCTTACTGATTCTTGACTACATGCTTGCTTCCCGTAAGGACATTGATACCAGCCGTATTGGTACGAATGGCGGTTCGGGTGGAGGTACCCATACTGTATTATTGAGCGTATTGGATGATCGTTTCACCGCTTCAGCTCCGGTAGTGAGCCTGGCTTCTCACTTCGACGGTGGCTGTCCCTGCGAAAGCGGAATGCCTATTCAATTATCTGCAGGAGGAACCTGTAATGCGGAATTAGCCGCAACTTTTGCTCCTCGTCCACAACTGATCGTATCGGATGGTGGCGACTGGACGGCCAGTGTTCCTACTCTTGAATTTCCTTATCTGCAACGAATCTATGGATTCTACCAGGCAAAAGATAAAGTAACGAATGTACATCTTCCCAAAGAGAAACATGACTTTGGCCCGAATAAGCGGAATGCTGTTTATGACTTCTTCGCAGAAGTATTCAAATTGGATAAAAAGATGTTGGATGAAAGCAAGGTCACCATTGAACCGGAATCCGCTATGTATAGTTTTGGCGAAAAAGGAGCTTTGCTTCCTGAAGGCGCCATCCGTTCTTTTGACAAGGTAGCTGCTTATTTTGACAAGAAGGCTTATGCTAATTTAAAATCAGATGCTTCTCTCGAAAAGAAAGCCATCGACTGGGTAGCTTCTTTAGAGTTGAACGATGATAAAAAGGCAGGTTTTGCAGTAACTGCCATTTATAATCATCTTCGTAAAGTGCGTGACTGGCACAATGAGCACCCTTATACAACAATCCCCGAGGGTATCAATCCTCTGACAGGCAAACCGCTTTCCAAGCTCGACCGTGAAATGATTGCAGATTCTGCTATGCCGAAAGAAGTGCATGAAAGGCTAATGAAAGATTTACACAGAGTATTGACGGAAGAACAGATTGAACAAATCCTGGATAAATACACGGTAGGTAAAGTTGCTTTTACCTTGAAAGGTTATCAGGCCATCGTGCCCAATATGACGGAGGAGGAAACGACTTTTGTTCTGGAACAGTTGAAACTGGCTCGCGAACAGGCTATTGACTACAAGAATATGAAGCAGATTTCTGCTATCTTCGAAATTTATAAAACCAAATGCGAACAGTATTTCAATGAGCATGGTCGCAACTGGCGGCAGATGTTCAAAGATTACGTGAATAAGCGAAACGCAGAAAAGAAGGCTCAAGGAAAGAAATAAATGAGGGTAAACCCTTAACCTCCTACATAACCGGAAAATCTCCGGGATAATAGAAGAATATAATAGAGCTATGCTTTGCAACTGACAAAGTATAGCTTTATCATATCTAAAGCTATGCTTTAGTTCCCCTAAAACACTGCTATAATTTATTTCTTCACGATTACTAAACATCTTTTTCGCAGAAAATGTGTTATTTTGTAGATGGCTAACAGAAATGTATATGATATGGATAAGCAAAAAGTAGCATTAGTCCTTTCCATGGGTGGAGCACGTGGAATAGCACATATAGGAGTAATTGAAGAATTACTTCGTCACAACTTTGAGATTACTTCCATTGCAGGAAGTTCCATGGGAGCAATGGTGGGAGCAATGTATGCTTCAGGAAAAATGGAAGAATGTAAAGAATGGCTGTATAGTTGGGATAAACGCAAAATGTGGGAATTGGCGGATCTTACCTTAAGCCGGGATGGATTAGTGAAAGGTGACCGTTTTATTAAAGAACTGAAACAAATTATTCCGGACATGAATATTGAAGACCTGCCTGTCCCTTATGTAGCGATGGCTACGGATATTGTCCGCGATCAGGAAGTCAGGTTTGACAGAGGGAGCTTACATGAAGCTATCCGTGCGTCTATTTCTATCCCTATGCTTTTCCGTCCATTAAGAAAAGACGGTATGGTATTGATTGATGGAGGTATTCTGAATCCTCTTCCATTGAGTCATGTGCAACGCACTGAAGGAGACATTCTGATAGCTGTCGATGTGAATGCACCCATTGATACCGGAAAGAAAAAGAAAGTATCTCCTTATAATCTGTTGACAGAATCTTCCAGGATGATGATGCAGCAAATCACCCGTTATCAGATAGAACGTTGTCAGCCGGATATCTTAATTCAAATTTCCGGCGATACGTATGATATGTTGGAGTTCCATCATGCTGCTTCGATAGTGAAAACTGGAGTGGAAGTTGCTCGAAGAATATTAATGCAATAAATAGTGGATACTATCGTATTTGTTATCGTGCCCAAAAGACCTTAACAAATACGATAGTATTCATTAAAGTGATAGATTTTTATTCAATATAAATCATCTTTTTCGTCATTCCCCCGTCAATAGTGATGTTTTCTCCATTGATGAAATCATTGTTTTCCTCGCAGAGAAACAGACACATGCGGGCAATATCTTCCGGTTTGCCTACCCGCCGGGAAGGATGCTGTGAATGGTCTTCCGGTTGGAGTTGATTATAATCATGAGTCTGTATCCATCCCGGAGCAATGGAATTTACGGTGATATTCCATTCAGATAAAGACAAAGCCAATGCATGAGTCAAAGAATAGATACCACCTTTCGAAGCTGCATAACCTTCACTTCCCGGTTCACTCATTAGATAACGTGTAGAGCAGATATTTATAATTCGGCCGTATGGGTTGGGAGAGGGCTGCTTTTTACGATGGATGGCAAGCAGCCGGGAAGTGATGAATACAGGACGCAGGTTAATAGAAAGAATTTTGTCGAAATCTTCTACACTTGTCTCTGTGATAGAAGAAAATTTGCTGATACCGACGTTGTTGACAATAATATCAATATCGTTCCATTCGGCAAGAATGGTTTGCATACAACTTTCAAGTGCGTTTTTATCACTTACGTCGACCTTATGGAATATAGCCCCGGTTGCCTTCGCAGTCTCCTGTCCCGATGTTTCGTTTATATCACAAAAGGCAACTTGATTTCCAGCCAGGCGAAAAGCTTCTACTATTGCTTTGCCTATTCCTTCCGCTCCGCCTGTTATAAATACTCTTCTTTTTGAGTCTTCCGGTTTTGAAACCGTTGAAGTGTGAGACTTCGATTCAGCCGGACGTACTGCTGTTAGTTTCTTCTTACCATATTTTTGTGCTTGTTTCCAAGCAGCTTTTCGGGCTTCGTATTGTTCCTGTTGTCTCTCTATATAATTATCTGCCATCGTTATTTTTTATTTATTGGCAAATGTAAAGTATAAAATGGATAAATACAAGAATCGACCGCTCTTTTGCGGACAAAGGAGCAGTCGATTTCATTCAGATGGTCGTTCAAAATTTAAAACTTTGTCAGATCTATCTCTGCATATTTAATTCGTTGACGACGCCAAGTGTAAATGGCATGCAGTTTCCCGTCTTTCCCCTGAATAATGCTAGGGTAAGAGTATTGGCTGATCGGACTATCTTCTAATGTAAGAACAGGCTGCCAATTGATACCATCTTCTGAAACGGCCACACAGAGCGGAGTACGCGGACCTTTCGGAGTTCCGGGCAATGTAGAGAAATTATTGTAGATAAGGATATGTCTACCGTCTTTCATTGTCACGGCATCCGTACCGGAATTATTATTCGGGACATTCAGCAGCGTTACTTTACTCCATGTGTCACCATTATCACTGCTCCACGCAGTTGCTACCTGTGCGTTACGTGTACGGCAGAGTATCTGTAATCTTCCATCCTTATGCTTCAAAATACTGGGTTGTATTGCATAAACAGGTTTGGCTCCTTCTCCTTTGATAGCTTCTCCGCCTTCCTGGTCATCCACATTCATATCCCCCTTTTTGCGGTTTTGGGTGGGGACGGATAACTCGGCATCCAGTGGTCCGACCATCTTCCAGGTCTTGCCTTTATCATCGGAAATCTCGAAATGGACACGCCATCCGTTACTTCCTTCCGTACTGGAAGGGCAGATGATACGCCCATTGATATATTCCGGCTTATTCTTAATAGGTCCAAGAAAACCTTCTGGAAGCGGTTCGCGTTTGCTCCAGGTCTTTCCTCCGTCACGTGAACGAACCAGCCATCCTGTCCAGTCACTCACTTTCAGACCTATTTTATAGAACAGAATCAAGTCACCTCCGGGAATCTGGAAAAGAACCGGATTCCAACAAGCTTTTCTACGGGCAATAAGTTTTCCTTTCTCATCTTTCACAGGTGTACAAGTTGAATCGATTCCAGCCAATACAGCTTGCGAATCTTTGAGCGAGAACACACCGTCAGCGGCAAGCTTAGGGGCAGTCCATTCTTTGGAACCTTTCAGCTTACGACATACCCAAATGCAACAATCCGGATTGCGTTCTTTGGTTCCTCCGAAGAAAGAGGCTACGAGATCGCCGTTCTTCAGTTCTACAATCGTAGCTCCGTGACATTCGGGGAAAGAAGTTTTTTTGTATAGGAATTCATCACTTAGAATAGCTGTATTCCGGGTGGGTATGTCTACACTGAAGTGATATTTTCCCGATCCGATCTTTTCCTTCCGTCCATCCGGTAGGTGCACTTCACCTGTTGTGTTGGCAGGAAGCTCGATGTCCCATTCCAGATGAGTAGGAGTCTTTGCCCACCGGCTGATTATTTTCCCGTAGATACTCATGTATGAGGCATCCACATTGCTCAATTCCTGGATTTCAAAAGCCGGTTGGAAAATGATATGTTTGTAACCGGACTTCCAGCGGTCTGCACGAATACCTGCCAAATTATTGAAACACCAGGGTAATAAATCGCCTAAAAGCATCACGTGATTACCGCTGTTCATTTCAGGATTGGCCGTATCACCGTTCCATAACTCCCAAATAGTGGTAGCACCTTTTTCAACCATATATCCCCAAGATGGATATGTTTTATTGGTAGCCAACAGGTAGGCTACATCGGCATGGCCACGACGGCTCAATTCGCGCAATAGCCATTGCACACCGATTACTCCGGTACTTATATGTCCCTTGTTGGTTGTAATAATGGAAGTTACGGCATTTTTAGCTACTTCATTGATGTAGTTCTTTGGCACTAGACCAAAAGCAAGTGGCAAGATATTGGCAGTAACTGTGTTGTTACCGTAGAAAATACTGTCCGGATATAAGGTATGTCCCGGTACGGGAGAAGTACCTTCTTTTATGTGTAGAAAACGGGCATTGAATGCGTCTTTCATGCGATGTTCCAAATCTTCCCATTCTTCTGCGTCAGCTTTCAGCCCTTGCAGGCTTGCAAAGCGGTGCATCAGTTGTAATACCTTTAGATAATAAGCCGTTGCGATCAAAGCTCCGTCAGTCTTGCGGGAAGGGTCCTTACTATGAATTAACTCCAGTGATTCGGGCGGAACGCACCAGTCACCATATTTATCTTTGGTGATGATAAAATCCTCTGTCATGTAGTATTCACGGATATGAGATACCCACTTCTTGATAGCCGGATAATTCTCTTCGATCGGACGTTTATCTCCAAAGTTTGTGAAAAGCATGTCGCAGGCCATTGGTAAAGCGGCAGGCCAGGTCACATTGTCCGAGTAGTAGTTCCAGTATGCCGGGGCTACATCAGGAATACAGCCGTCTTCCCGTTGTGCTTCGCGGATGTCACGCGTCCATTTGGTATACATGGCGTAATTATCGAAAAGCATGCTTTCTCCCCAACAGCCCATGGTACGGTCACCCAACCATGGTTGGCGTTCATTCCGTTGCGGACAGTCAACCGGCATCCCTTTATAGTTGCTCCGGATTCCCCAAAATGCATTACGGATAATCTTATTCAGAGTTTCGTCAGAACAGTTGAAAGTACCAGTATGCTCCATTTCATCTTCTACTACTTCGGCAACGAAATCTTCTGCCTTCGCATTCGGATAATCGCTGACTTCTACATAACGGAACCCATGATAAATAAAACGAGGTGCCCAGGTAGCATCTTTTGTTTCGCGTCCGCTGACAACATATACATCTGTAGAACGGGCATCCCTGAAGTTTCTTGTATAAAGTTCGCCATTGTCTTGCAGACTTTCTGCAAAACGGAGACGGATGCTATCGCCAGCCTGTCCTTTTATCCGGAAACGTACCCAGCCCGCCATATTCTGACCGATATCCAGGATATATTTGTTACCAAGCTTTTTTATAGAAACGGGCTTCAGGGTTTCTGTAACTTTCATGCCCGGCATCATTTGTGCACGCAATGTTCCTGAAGGAATACTGACACGTTGGGCCGGCATCCAGTTTTTGTCATCATATCCGGTTTGAGTCCAGGCTCCTAGCTCTTTGCGAACATTATATTCTTCGCCATCATATTCATTATTGCTACGGATAGGACCTTCAGTAGTCAATTTCCATGAAGTGTTTGTAGCAATCGTTTCTTTGCTGCCGTCTGCATATTCCACAATCAGATTCAACCGGAGTTTAGGATAACCGAAAGTCGGTATCTTATACGGTTTATAGTTCTGACGCATCGTATAGAAGCGGCCATTGCCGAGAGTTACTCCGATAGCATTTTCTGCCTGAAGCAGTGAAGTCACATCGTATGTGTTGTACAGAATCGTTTTCCGGTAGTCGGTAGGAGCAGGTGCCAGTACTTGATTGCCGATGCGTTGCCCGTTGATAAACAGCTCATATAATCCCATTCCGGCGATATGTACTGTGGCACGTTTCACGCCTTTCTTTAACGCAAACTCTTTTCGAAGATAACGGGCTGCCAAACGGCTCCATTGTGTTTCGCTGTCTCCGGGAGCGGCCCGATCCAAGCCGATCCATTGTCCTTGCCAGTTCGCTTCATTAAATAGTCCTGTGGTCCAAAAAGCCGGAGCACTCCAATTCGTTGCACCTTTGTTGGTGTCGATTTTCACTTTCCAATAGTAGGAAGCATTACGTTTTAATGTTTTTCCCTGATAAGTGATCCATTGGGAAGCGTCAGATTCAATCTTTCCTGAATCCCATATATCTCCTTTTCCTTGTTCCAATAGCTCCGGGGAAGATGCGACAAGAATGTGATACGCAGTTTGTATCACATTCTGTTCATCCGATTCGATGCGCCAACTCAATCGGGGCTGGCGCACGTCGATACCTTCCGGACTTTTCAGCAGTTCCGTTCGCAGATCAGTGATATCTATGGCTGCGTATATGGACCCGGTAAAGAGCAGAAGAAAGAAAAATGATACTATTCTTTTATTCATAAGTATGTTCTCATAATTCGTTTATATAATAAATTTAGGCACGGATTGCACGGATTAATGCTGTTGTTTTACTTATCTGTCATTCTGAAAACCGTAAAATCCGTGTAATCTGTGCCTAATAATACAAAATTATTTAGCCCATTTTTGTTGTGCATTTGGTAATTCTGTCCAGGCCTTCTCTACATAGTTCTTACTACTATCCACTACAATCAGAATATGATCGTTTCCACTGCAATAACCACTGTCGTGCTGGAATTTGTGCACTCCGTTATCAAATTCTCCGATGTATTCCAATTTACCATCTTTCGTAGTGTACCACCAGGCATTCTTTTTCGCACCGCTAATCTTGCTGAAATCAACTTCCATCGGACGTCCGGTATAGTTGTATACCATCAGATAATCATTTCCACGTGTAGCGATAGCGCGGTCATAACGTTCTCCATTCTGTCCTGTGATGATAGACTGATCGGGTATGCGTTCGAAGAACGGGAAAGTCAGCATCAGGTTTTTCAGATACTTCATCTGATTGTAGCCCGGATCATTCAACGCATCATACCAAGGTTTCTTTGCACCGTAAGCACCACCTACACCCGGTTTGATAAATTGCATGATTGAGTTATGACCGTAAGTATGTCCGAAAGCTCCGGCAAATACAGACCAGTAAGCATAACGGCGTACGTCATAATCCTTCCACAACAGTTCATTCTCATCGTGCAGGCCATGAGGAATTTCTTCGTAGACCGGTTCGCCGTCAATCACAGGTTTCATGGGTTCCATGGCCATGCTGCGTTCTACAAAACGCCAGTTATCTTCTTCCGTATTTTCTTCGATAGGATAGTCACCATCTCCGAAACGTTGTCCGTAGCGGCGGTGTCCGCTTTGGAACATGTTGAAATCCAACCAGGGAGCATTATTGAACCAAGTTGCGGAGGTTGTCCTTCCGCGTGGATGGAATGTCATCAGGTGATTTTTGTCGATAGCCTTGATAGAGGTTGCTAATGCTTCCCATTCGGCTGTTTTCACGTCTCCGCGAATATCCCCACCGATAAACCAGATAATATTGGGTTCGTCCTTATAACGCTCCGCTAAAAACTTGCCGTATGCTTTTGCCTGTTCTACAGTCATTTCGCCCCGATTTACCGGGCTTCCCCAAATACAGACCATACCGATATACTGACCTTTCTTGGCTGCTGTACGGATGATGTAATCCATGTGGTCCCAATAACCGTATACACCTTTTTGATTGATGTTTTTGAAGTTATATCCGTCAATCATCGAATATTGTCCGTAGATATTCATAGACGGAACATTGTTCAACGTTTGAACCTGAATCACGTTATATCCGCGACGTTTACATTGTTCCAGGTAATATTCGGCTTCATCCCGGTTCAAGCGTTCGGGCAATAGCCAACCGGTTTCTCCCAACCAAAAGAAAGGAGCGCCGTTTTCGTGTTTCAGATAACGTCCCTCTTCGGAAACTACGAGCTTGCCATTGTTCCAGGGGATATACGTCTTTTGTGTTTTCTTCTGTGCTGCGACCGAAGTTGCCATTGTCAATAGCAGCAACAAAAGAGGAAGAATTTTGAATTTTCTCATTGTACTTTATCGTTTTTAGTTTATTTCTTTGTCATTTTCTCATACTCAATGGCAGCCAGAATAAATGAACCTACCGATTTCGGATCATTTTCTATGATCGGTTCACTGATATAATATTCAAATGAGCCGTCACGGTATCTTTTTGAATCTCCACCCAATCCTGCAACAGCACAGCAATTGGTGATTGTATAACTGCCATCTTCTTCCAAACGGGTAAATGTCTTTACCATTCCGTCAAAGGCTTTTTGTGTCGGTTCGATATACTCGTTGCCAATATATCCTTTATTGATAGCTTTGGCAAGCGTATAGATAAACAGGGCAGTGGCAGATGATTCCAAATAATTACCTTCACGCGCTCCCTGATCGGTTACCTGATACCAGGTTCCGGATGAAGGATCTTGGTATTTCACAATCGCTTTTGCCAATCCCTGCAGAATTTGTATAATGCTGTCGCGTCCGGCAGTTTCCTGTGGCAGGAAGTCCAGTACATCTACAATAGCTGCTCCATACCATCCGATGCTGCGACTCCAAAAATTAGGAGAGCAACCCGTTTCAGGATTGGACCATTTCTGTTCGCGACTTTCATCCCATCCGTGATAATAAAGCCCTGTTGCGGGATCATAAGTCTTGCTCTTTATCAAAAGAATTTGTTTCGTTGCTTCGTCAAATAAAGCAGGTTCATCAAAAGTAGCACCATATTGAACCAGATAAGGAGAAGCCATAAAAATTCCGTCCAGCCACATTTGATGAGGATATCTCAATTTATGCCAGAATCCTCCCTCACTGGTACGGGGTTGCTCTGCCATTTGCTTGCGCAAAGTATCCATGGCTATTTTGTAACGTTCGTCTCCGGTCTGTGCGTAAAGATCGAAAAGAATCTTTCCACCGTTGACATTATCAATATTGAATGAAAGATATTTCATGGTTTTGATATGTCCGTCAGCATCGATCAGACTATCTGCATATATCTTGGCATACTCATAATATGTACTGTCCCCGGTATGTTTCCATTCTTCCAACATGGATTTCACTACAAGTCCGTGGGTATATCCCCAACGTGGTTTTTTTGCTTTTTCAATCATCCAGGGTTCGGGAAAACGTTGCATTTCGGAGCGTGCCATGCGTTCACTCCATTTTTCCGTTTCTGCTTTTTGAGGTGCTGTGCAAGCCAGAAAACAAGCAGTTCCACAGACGGCAATCAGTTTTAATAAGTTCTTGTTCATTATCGGTCGAGTTATTATTTTCCAATCAGTACATATTCTTTTCCTGCTTTGGTAGGCAGATCATAGAGGTAAGTCTCTGCAATTTCCACTTTGTTCAAGTTTGCTTTTTCGTTGATCAACGGTTTCGGAATACTAGGGACTATATAAAGGGGATTCGGGTTTTCGCCTTTGGCACGCTTCAACCCCTTGCCTGTTAATGGGTTGAGCGAACGTAAACGACAATTTCCTCCCTTATGAGATTTGACAACCAGCCGGCTAACTTTTCCGTTTTTCCAACTCAAATCAAGTTCGAAACCTCCACGGGCAATGATTCCTTTGATAGAACCTTCTGTCCAAACGGTAGGCAGTGCGGGAAGCAAATATATAAAACCGTCGTAGCTTTGCATCAACATCTCTGCAATGCCTGCGGCACAACCAAAGTTTCCATCAATTTGAAATGGCGGATGCGCATCGAACAGGTTAGGGTAGGTGCCTCCTTTTTTCTTTTCAT
>OGKN01000654.1_pt1 | contig 15379 bp, 11 predicted proteins | sample 1572511 | NCBI WGS metagenome assembly OGKN01 (sample SAMEA2582150, study PRJEB24529) | metagenome | reverse complement strand
AAATGAGTCAACGGCTACAAATGTTGCTAACCGTGGATATAATCGCGAACCAGCCGGAGAAGCTGTTGCTGCTATCCGTGCTGTAAATCAGTGTTTGGAGAATTTTCATTTATTGCATATTTTCCCTGATGAAATAGGATATACTCCTGGAGAATTGAAAGCACAGTTGTTAGGACAATGCTATTTCTTAAGAGGATGGCATTATTTTCAGATAATTAACCGTTATGGTGGGATGCCTATAATGGATAGGGTATATAAAAGTACGGAAACGTTTGACGTGGAGCGTCCGACTTATTTGGAATCTGCGAAATGGATGGTTGCTGACATGGATTCTGCTGTAAAGTATTTGCCTGAAAAATGGGGGGCACGTGATTTAGGACGTGTGACGAAAACGAGTGCCAAAGCTTTAAAAGCTATGATGCTATTGTATGCTGCCAGTCCGAATATGAATCCTGATTTGAATCCTTATGGTTCGGATAATAGGGAGTATAATATAGAAATTGCTAAAAAGGCGGTGGCTGCATCTGTTGAAGCAATAAAAAGTGCGGAATCGCCTGATACGCGTTATAAAATGTATGATTTGGCCGATTATACGAATAATTTCTATTCACGTGTCAGTGGCATAAGTGATGAGGCTATTTTCCAGCCACCAATGACGATTGACCAGGCTCCTATGAGACATCAGGGAACAGGTACGGGCTGGTATTTGCCGATGTTTGACGGAGGATGGAATATATTCAATACACCTACCCAGAATGCGGTAAACAGATTTGAAACAATATCAGGGTGGGATATTAAAGATTTCAGAGCTACCGATTTTGATGAAGATAATCCTTATATGCGAAGAGATCCTCGTCTGCGAATGTTTATATATTGTCATGGTGATGACATGTATCCTACAAAAGAGACAACAAATAAGGAACATCCGAAGTACTGGGATGCCAGTGAAAATTCCTGGCATTGGAAGAAATTTAAGAATACTGCAGGAGGATTGATTTTTACGGGATATATTCATCGTAAGTTTCGTTGGCCAGGAAATAATAATTTTGAGAAGGTAGTTGGTTATTATCGGATTTTTCCATTCATACGTTTCCCTCAACTTTATCTGGATTTTGCAGAAGCAGCCAATGAAGTTTATGGTCCTAATGGGGCAGTTCCTGGAACACAACTTACAGCTGCGACGGCTCTTTATGAAGTGCGTAAACGTGTCGGAATGCCGCCGGTACGTGCTGAATATACTGTTGACAAGCAAACTTTTCGGGAACGTATTTATAATGAACGTGCGGTGGAGTTGTATATGGAATTTCATCGTTGTACGGATATACGGCGCTGGAGACTGGCTAAGGAGCTGTTTGCAGGTCAGAAGTGTATAAAGGGAGCTTATATACATAAGGTTAATGGTGAATTGAAATTTGAAGAACAAACCTTGGACAATGCAGTACGTGTCTTCGAAGACCGTCATTATTGGTATCCTTTTGATAGGGCTACTATGAATATGATGTTAACTTTTAAACAGAATCCCGGATGGTAACTAAATAACGAATAGGGTATGAAAAAAATAGTATTACTTATAATGTCAATATATTGTGGGGGAGTTGCTTTATTGGCTCAGGGCAATAACATTATCCGTTTTGATGGACAACAGGATAGTGTAGTTGCTCTTCCTTACATGCAAATAGATAAGGAGCGATCTGTGGGAGCTGTCAGTACAGTGACCGGAGAGCAGTTATCACATAGTACGCGTTATGGAATTAATACAGCTATGACCGGGTTGGCTTCCGGACAGTTTGTGCTGGATGGTTCAACTAACCCGGGGTCTGAGGCAATGACGGTGACGGACCGCTGATTGTGATAGATGGGCAAAATAATCGTTCATTGTCAAGCATTACTATCGAAGAGGTCGAATCAGTGCAAGTTTTGAAAGATATTACGGCAAAAATGCTGTATGGAAGTAAAGCTGCTAATGGAGTTATAATGATTACAACCAAACGGGGAAAAGGTAAAACACGTTATCATGCAACAGGAGAGTTCGGATTGAAGCAGGCGGTTCATATCCCGGAGTTTATTAATTCTAAAGATTATACGCGTCTATATAATCAAGCTTTGAAGAATGACGGGCTGGCTATGCGGCGGCGAATAATCCTGAAAAATATCCAGATGTAGACTTTTATGATATTTTCTTAAAAGAAAATACACAGTTCTATCGTGCTAATTTGCAGGTAGAAGGCAGCAGGAATAAGATTGGTTATTTTTTGAATTTAGGTTATTATGGCGAGAATGGTCTGGAAGCGGTAGGAGACGGGACCAAATATACCCGTTTGAATGTGCGTAGTAATTTGGATTTCCAATTGACTAAAACTACAAAGTTTTCTACCAATCTATTTGGATCGAATGCTCAGCGTACCGTACCATGGGACTATAATGACCAAGATGCAACTTTTTGGGCAGCAGCCTATAAAAGTGCTCCTGATGCCATGCGTCCGATTTATTCTAACGGTATGTGGGGATGGTATCAACCTCGTGATGCCGATGTGCCTAACTCCGTATACAAACTGGCTGTAGCAGGGTCGGAGAAACGTACGACTACAAAGATGACTTCAGATTTTATCCTTGAGCAAGATTTGCATATGCTTACCAAAGGGCTGAAATTCAAAGCTAATTTCTCAATGGACTATACATTCGTTGAGAATAAGCGTGGCGTCAATGATATGTATCATAATTCTCAGCGTATGTGGGTTAGACCTGATACTGGAGAAATTATTTTGGAACAACCGGAGCTTGGTACCGGTTTGGATGCTATTATCAATCCTATCTATTGGGAACATCAGGCTGGTAGCGTGAATACTGGTGCTACTTATCGTAAGCTTTATTATTCCATGCAAATGGATTATGCACGAAATTTCGGTAAACATGAAGTGACTGCTCTTGCTCTTTTCAGTCGTTTGAAAGAAGCGTCGGGCAGTGTGTTCCCTATTTATCGTGAAGATTGGGTGTTTCGTTTAACTTATAATTATGCTATGCGCTACTTCTTCGAAACTAATGGTGCCTATAATGGTTCAGAGAAGTTCGGTCCTGATTACCGTTTTGCTTTTTTCCCTTCTTTTTCATTAGGATGGATGATTAGCGAGGAAAAAATTGTTAAGAACAATCTGAAATTTCTCGATATGTTGAAGTTACGAGCTTCTTGGGGTAGAGTGGGAGATGATGCGGTGGTTCAGCCTTGGCAAAGATTCACAGATGGTCGTTTCTTATATAAAAATCAGTTGGATTATGGAGGTAACACACTAATGGGTAATATTAAGCCTGCCAATACTCCTTATACTTACTACACAATCAGCCGACTGGGGAATCCTAATATCTCATGGGAAACTGTAGAAAAGAGAAATTTAGGTATTGATTATGCTTTTTTAGGAGGGGCGGTTGCCGGTTCGGTGGATATATTCAATGACACTCGTACTGATATTTTGGTGAAGGGAAGCGATAGAGCGATAGCTTCTTATTTTGGAACTGATGCTCCTTATGCTAATCTCGGTAAAGTGAGCAGTCATGGTTATGAGTTGGAGTTGAGATTGAACCATACTTTTAATAATGGTATTCGTGCTTGGCTCAATACTAGCATGACTCATGCTGTCAACAAAGTGAAATTCCGTGATGATGCACCTTTGAAACCTGATTACCAGAAAGGGGCGGGACACGCCATTAATCAGGTATATTCTTATATTGATCATGGTAATCTTGCTACATGGGATGACGTGATTGGAAGTCCGGTTTGGACAACGGGTAATGATGCAAAACTCCCTGGGGATTATAACATTGTCGATTTTAATGGCGACGGTGTAATTGATGCTGATGACCGTGCTCCTTATCAGTATTCTACGATGCCTCAGAATACTTACAATGCTTCAATTGGAGCTGAATGGAAGGGATTTGATTTCAGTATGTTCTGGCAGGGAGCTGCTATGTTCGATGTGAATTTATGCGGTATTTATGATAGTGGAATTCGTGACGATACGTTCTATACCCGTCCGTTTTATGCTGATGGAAATACCCCTTATTATTTGGTGGAAGGCTCTTGGCGTCCTGATAATCCCAATGCAAAATTTCCTCGTTTAGGGATTGAGGCTCGCGATAATGGTGGAAAATTCTCTTCTTGGTGGGTAAAAGATGGTACATATTTACGTTTGAAATCAGTTCAGTTAGGTTATACACTTCCTAAGAAATTGACGGAAAAGGCTGGATTTAGAACTATTCGTGCTTATGTGAGTGGTGGTAATTTGCTGACTATTTGTGGACTGGATTATATGGATCCGGAAATGCCTGGAGTAAATCAAGGATATTATCCTCAGCAGCGTACTTATGAATTTGGTTTAAACATTACTTTCTAAAAATTTAATCAGATGAAATCTATAAAGAAAATATTAACGGTATTCACTTCTACTTGTTTCATATTGGGTAGTTGTGATATTGATCCAACATTAACATCTTCATATCCTTCTGATATTATTTGGTCGAATGAATCTAACTTGATTACTTATATCAATGGTTATTATTCATTGGTGGGTGGTTATTATGGACTTGGAGGTGAAGCTTGTACTGATATGTTGAAGCAGAATAATCCTGTATCTGATTATAATCAATTCGTTTTTGGTTCGATGCCTATAACAACTACTAGTAATATGTTTGATACTTGGGGGGGGAGCCACTCCTCACAATTGTCTTTGACTCGTTTTTTGGAAAATCTAGAAAAGAATCGAACTAATTTTTCAGACTCGATTGCTACACTTGCTGAAGCACAAGTCCGCTTTTTCCGTGGTGTAACTTGTTTTAATTTAGCTAAATGCTATGGTGGGCAATATATAATCTATAGACAACTTCCTGTGTTAGGTGAGAAAAATCATCCGCTTTGTTCTTCTCAAGAAGGTTGGGATTTTATTTATGAGGATTTGAAGTTTGCCGCCGAACATTTGCCTACAAAAGATAAAGTGGAATTGGGATGCTTGAGCAGTGGTGCTGCTTATGGTATGTTGGCTCGTGCTATGTTATATGCTGAACGTTGGAAAGAAGCTTCTGATGCAGCAGCTCAGGTAATGAACCAAGATTATGAGCTATATGAAGATTACGGTAAACTGTTTACCAATTCGCGTTTGGTGCCGGTTGAAAATAAAGAAAGTGTCATAGAATTCGGATATCTGAAGGATAAGTTCACTTATTCTTTTGATTATTTCTATTGTCCGCCAAGTGATGGTGGTTATGCTGAGATTTCTCCTACAGAAGATTTGGTTTCTTCTTATCAAATGGCTGATGGTAGTGAATTTGATTGGGATAATCCTGAGATGGCTGCTAATCCTTATGAAGGGCGTGAGCCGCGTTTTTATGCAACAATCTTGTATAACGGTTGTCAATGGAAAGGGGAAACTTTATATACTTATGAGGGTAGTAAGGATGGTTTTGGCTTGGGAGGAGGTACTACCAGTACAGGCTACTACATGCGTAAGTTGATGAAAGAAGCCATTCAACCCAAAGGCACGAGTTTTACTGGTCAGGGAGATTTGACTTATTATTATATGCGTTATGCTGAAGTGCTGTTAATTTATGCAGAGGCCATGGCGATGCAGGATAAGTTGCCGGAGGCTTTAGATGCTTTAAATCAGGTCAGGAGAAGAGCTGGTTTTACTAAGGATTTAACGGCTGCTACCCAAACAGAATTCATGAAATTACTTCGCCATGAGAGAAAGATTGAACTGGCTTTTGAAGGCCATCGTTTTTGGGATCTTCGCCGTTGGGGGTTGGCATCTACTGTACTGAACGGTACAAGTATGCATGGAGTGAAGCCGATTAAGGTCGGTGATAATGAATTTACATACGAAGTTGTAGATATTGATGGCGGCAAGACCCGTGTTTGGGAAGAACGTTATGCCAGATTCCCTATACCCCTTGGTGAAATAGAACAGAATGAAGCAGTTCAACAGTTTGATGAATGGAAGTAAAAAATCAATTTATTTGCTGAATGTATTAACTTGAAAATAAAAATTAACCATGAAAATATTAAGTAAATTATCAGTAATCGCTTGTTTGTGTTGGGCTACATTGGCATCGTGTGAGTCTCCTGATTATGAAACAGGCCGTACTGCTCAAGTGAACGGACTGATGAGTGTTACCATACAGATTCCGGGAAATCCATCGAAATTTGCAGCCACCAAGACTGGACCTTATGAAGAAAATGAAGAGATTATTGTTAAGGTACCTACGACAGATGAAACCCCGTTGGATCTAACACGTCTTATCTGCATGGTGAATGTAGAACACAATTGTTATGTTACTCCTGCGGTTGGTGGTGAGATGGATTTTACAAATCCTTATCCTATAACGGTAGTGGATGCATTGGGAAATAAGCATCATAACACGATTCGTGTAGTGCCTACTCCTCCGAAGACTAAATATGCTAAATTATGGGAGAAAAATGCCGCTTTACTGAATATGTCATCTAATACTACCGGTTTGGCTTTCTATCAGAACTACTTGGCTATTCAAGAGTACAATGCTCCTATTAAATTGTATGATAGAAATAGCGGTGAGTTTGTGAAGGAAATCCCTGCAGCAAGTACCTTTATGATGAGAGCTCGTACAGATGATGCCGGTCATTTGATTACAAACCGTGAAAATGTTTATGGTGCAGGATTTATGGTCTATTACTATTCAGAGGAGACTCAAGAACATATTAATCTATTGAATTGGACAGCTGATGCAGGATGTCCCGATGATTTGGGTTATAACATGAGTGTGAAGGGGGATGTAACTAAAGGAGTAGCTTATATTTATGGTATGTGTCCTCATAATATGGAAATTTATTATTGGAAATTGGAGGATGGTCAATTGGTAACTCCTGATGCAAAACCGAATGTACTTCGTTATGGCCCTGCTGGTGGCGATTGGACCAGCGCTCCAATGATACAACGTGCAACTCTTGAAGATGATTCTAAGCATTATATTGCTTATAATCGCTATTCTGGCGCTACCGGCGATGACGCTGCTTATAAAGCTAAATTTAGTATGTTTACTCCGGCTTATGAAATTACGTCTTTGAATCAAGACAATCACGAGTATCGCATCTTAGGATTTAATGTGTTCAATATTGAAAACGAGACTTATTTAGCGTTGAACGACCAGCAAGCGGACACTTGGTCTGGTGGCGTTTCTACATTGAGTGTTTATGATATTACCGACCCGTCTAAGATGGAATTGGGACCTGATGATGCAGGTTATGATAAGTTCTGTTTATTCAGGGGTGAATGGTCTCCTTATGCTACAAGTTATAACTCTTGGGGTGATTTGACTACTGCCATTGTGCCTACAGATACTGGATATGATATTTATATTGCAACTTGTGTGATTGGTGGTGATACATCCCAAACAACAATACGCATGTATAAGATGACTTGGTATCGCCAATAAGAAGTAACATGTAGCTGGTGATTGATAGGCGGGAATTCGTCTTAAGAGTGATAATCCCGCCTATTTTTGTTTTTTGGGTTTTTATTAATTAGTTTATCGGACTTAGATTATGACATGTAAGAAAGTACTTTTTTCCCTTATGGCTTTATTGAATATTTTTACAGTATGGGGACAAAAAGAGACATTGAAATTCAATCAGAATAGAACATTTAAAATAGTACAGTTTACGGATGTCCATTATAAATATGATGATCAGGTCAATTCTCAGGTAGCACTGGATCGTATGAATGAGGTCTTGGATATAGAGAAGCCCGAATTTGTAATATTCACGGGAGATGTTGTGGTTTCTAACGAATCTTTTAAAGGGTTGGATATAGTGTTGGACGTTTGTATCAAACGTAATATTCCTTTTGCTGTCGTATTTGGTAATCATGACGACGAATACGATCATACCCGTCCGGAACTCTATGACTATATTGCGAAGAAGAAAGGCAGTCTAATGCCTACCCGTATAAGTGAGGTGGTTCCGGATTATGTGCTGACTGTGAAATCTTCAAAAGATAAGAATAAAGATGCGGCATTACTGTATTGCATTGATTCTCATTCTTATACTCAAATTAAGTCAGTTCCGGGTTATGATTGGATTAAATTTAATCAGATAGCTTGGTATCGTGAGCACAGTAAGAAGTTTGCAGAAAACAACGGAGGTATACCTCTGCCTGCATTGGCTTTTTTCCATATTGCTCTCCCAGAATATAAAGATGCATTACTGGAAGATAAAAACCGTTTGTTTGGTTGTAAGGGAGAAATGGTATGTTGTCCAACTACCAATTCTGGCTTTTTCACTTCAGTTAAGGAGTGTGGTGATGTGATGGGTATCTTCGTTGGACATGATCATGATAATGATTATGCAGTAGCATATAAAGAAGTGTTGTTGGCTTATGGTCGTTATACAGGTGGAAAAACTGTTTATAATGATTTGTCTTCTAATGGAGCTCGTGTCATTGTTTTGCATGAAGGTGAACGTAGGTTTGATACTTATATTCGCGTAGCTAATAATGAGATGGAATCTTTTGTCACTTTTCCCAACAGCTTCTATTAATAGAAATTATACTTTCAAAAAAGGTAATTATGAAATATTTATTATTGTTTCTTTTTTCTCTGTTTTGTACTGTGAATATGTACTCTAATGAGAAAGTGGGTTTAACATTGATACCTCCCGGCAAAATTTCAAATAAGATAAATTTGGATATACGTGGAGGAATTGTGAATAGGGGTAATTCTCTGCAAACTTATCAAGTTTCCCTTTTTTGGGATAAAGAGAAAAAATCTGCTTTATTGTGTGATACAACTTTGAAAATATCATCAAGTAAATCGGATGTTGTGAAGATTATGATTCCCATGAAAGATAAAGTGGGCAAGCATAAGGTGATTTTGAAGGTGTCTGATGGCAAAAGAGTATATCGTAAGACAAAAGAAATAGAAGTAATTCAATCGGACATTCGTTCCATTCAGCAGATTTCAGGTGCTTGGACCGGAATCTATCATTGGAGTGAAGAGGAAGGTAAGCACTGGAATCAAGATATCAAAAAGATGACCGATGACCATTGGAGAGAGATGATTCGTTCCATGCACAAGATTGAGATGGATATGGTGGTAATTCAGGAAGTATTTCGCCATCAAGCTTATATCGGAAGTTCTACTACCGTTGAGGATTATCCGGGGAAGGCTTTCTATCCTTCTAAATTATATCCCGGCCGTATGGACATTGCAGCTGAAGATCCTATCGAAGCCATTCTCTCGGAAGCGGATAAGCAAGGAATGCAAGTATTGATGGGGGTTGGTATGTTCGCTTGGTTCGACTTTACCCCCGAGTCCTTGGAATGGCACAAACGGGTTGCCAAAGAACTGTGGGATATGTATGGGCATCATGAGTCTTTTTATGCTTTCTATGTATCCGAAGAAAGTGGTGGGGGCCTAAATAACTGGGAACCAGATCCACAACGCAGTAAGGAAAGAAAAGTTGAAATAGTACATTTCTTCAAGGAATTTAAGGAGTTTTGTAGTGCTTTAGCTCCTGAGAAACCCATAATGCTTGCCACTAATAGTTTTGATGTCCCTGTTGGGATGGATACTTATCCGGAATTATTGAAATATCTGGATATTCTTTGTCCATTCGGCTTTGCACGTATGCCGGCAACCGATATAAGCGGCAAAGAGGCTGCCGATTTGTTGCAGAAGGTTTGCGATGAGGCGAATGCGCACTTGTGGTTCGATCTTGAGGCTTTTCTATTCAATCCGGACAATTCTTTGTATCCCCGTCCTATAGAGCAGATTATTCATGATTTGAATCTGTTTGACAATTTCGAGAAGATCCTTTGCTATCAGTTCCCCGGTGTTTTCAACGATCCGGAGATGTCTATCCGTGTGGGCGAAGCGCGTACAATCAACTTGTTCAATGGGTATATGAGATATTTGAAAGAACTGAAATATAGGAATAAAACACGTAAATAAAAAGAAAGTGATGAAGCGCTGTTATCTATACCTGTTTATCCTAATAGAGATGTGTTACCTGTCGGAGCTTTCTGCTAAGAGTTGTGGCAAGGTTTTCAAAGGGAATGATCCGGCCGTGAGATATGTTGGCAGAACGCTGGTTTCCTCGGACGGGTCGGTATCTTTCGATTGGGTGGGCACCTATTGGGAGACTCGTTTTACGGGCGGAAGACTCTCTTTGATAGTCTCTGAAACCGGAACAAGCTACTACAATGTGTTTGTGGATGATGAACTGCACCGGGTTGTAAAGGTGTGCGGGACAGATACTCTAATTAATGTGGTGTCGGGGATAGATAAGCGTCTTCATAGCTTGAGGATGCAAAAACGTTCTGAGGGAGAGTTTGGAAAGACAACCATCCACCGATTTGTGCTCTCTGCTTCGGGACAGTTGCAGGCAAGTCCTACTGTGCGTACCCGTCATATTGAGTTTATCGGCAACTCGCTTACTTGTGGGTATGGGGTGGATGGTAGGCACCGTGATGAGCCTTTTGGGGTGGAAACGGAAAACTGTAATCATGCCTTTGCAGCCATGGTAGCCCGCTATTATGATGCCGATTATACGTTGGTTGCCCATTCGGGCAGAGGAGTAGCCCGTAACTACGGTGATTCGGTGAGGGTGTCGAAAGTAACGATGAAAGACCGAATGCTAAATACTCTTGATGAAGACCTTACTGTTAAATGGAATTTCACGGGCTATCGACCGGATTTGGTGGTTATAAATTTAGGCTCGAACGATTTTTCTACAGAACCGCATCCTTACAAGAGAGAGTTTGTAAAAGCTTATATGCAGATAATAGCACAGTTGCGCGAGCATTATGGGAATATTCCTATTCTCTGCCTTTATCCGGTTGCTATGCAGGCTCCGGTGTTCAGTTATTATGAAACAATAGTGTCTGAATTGAATGATCCGAAACTCTTTCTGCTGAGGCTGGATGAAGGACTTTATAACAGGACAACAGATTTGGGTGCAGCCTGGCATCCCGGATACAGTGGACATAGGAAAATGGCTATGTGGATAATTCCTTATATCTCGACCCTCATGGGGTGGGAATTGGCTGATAAAATTATTGAGTAAAACAGAAAAAAAGAACAAGAGATGAGAAGACGTGATTTTATAAGATATTTAGGCTTGGGAAGTGTGGCTGTGACCATACCCGAAGCTATGCATGCAGTTCCTGCTGCCGCCACCACATTGTGTTCGGACAAGAAGACCAAGCCTATTTCGGGCTCTTGGTTTGAATTTCAACATTCGGCAGCCGAAGGCGGGTATTGGAATGAAGCATTGGCCCATTTTACTGCCGACCAATGGCGCAGGAAGGTGTTTGAAATCCGTGAGGTCGGTATGGAGTATTTGGTTTTGATGGGAGTGGCTCGTGCCGGCAAACCCTTCTATCCTTCTAAAATTGCTCCTCGGATTCCAATGGGGTGTGATGACCCGCTGGAAGCTGTCCTTTCTGCGGCAGATGAATGTGGTATCAAATTTTTTGTCAGCAATGATTTTTGGGGCGATTTAGATGCTTACAACATGATGTTGGACAAAGGAGTACAGACAGTTCGTTTCCAGGCGATGGAAGAGATAGCTGAGAGGTACAGTCATCATGCGTGTTTTTATGGGTGGTATTTCCCGAATGAAGCCATGCTGCAACCTTATTTTGTGGATGCTTGTGTGAACTATGTCAATGAGACTGCGGCATTTGCCCAACGCCTGACGCCCAATTGTGTGAACCTGATAGCCCCTTATTTTATCAAGGAAGCCCGTTTTGATGATCATTTTGTTCGTCAGTTGGAGAAGATGAATATTGATATCATAGCCTATCAGGACGGGGTGGGAGTGAACCATACTTCATTGGAAGACTCGGCCAAGTTCTATGAAATATTGTATAAGGCGCATGAAAAAGCTTGCAGGGCTCGTTTGTGGGCAGATGTCGAATTGTTTTATTTTGAGGATGGAACCGGTGGTAATTTGCTTCCTGCTGATTTTGGCAAACGCATTATCAGGCAGCTGGAAGCTGTGTCCCCTTATGTGGATAAGGTGCTCTGCTATCAATATTTGGGCATTATGAACAAACCTGATACAGATATTGTGGCAGGGCATCCGGATTCTATAAAATTATATGAGCAATATACAGAATGGTATAATCATTATCAAAAGAAGTGTGAATGAAAAAAGTGTTTCTCTTGACTTTATTGGTTCTGTTTGGTACCTTTGAAGTAAAAGCTGCTTTTAAAAAGAACGAAAAGAGAATTTTGTCAGAGCAAGTGCTGAAGGATAAGGTGAAAGGTGCTTGGGCCGGGCAAACGTTAGGGTGCAGTTATGGTGGTCCCACCGAATTCAAATTCCTGGGAACTATTATTCAGGATTATATTCCCATTCCTTGGAATGAACACATGGTGAAAAAATGGTACGATAGCTTTCCGGGACTTTATGATGATGTCTATGTAGATTTGACATTTGTCGAAGTCTTTGAAAGATGCGGTTTGGATGCTCCGGTGGATTCGTTTGCCGTTGCCTTTAAGCGAACGGAATATCCCTTGTGGCATGCCAATCAGGTAGCGCGCTATAACCTGCTGCAAGGAATGAAAGCTCCTCAGAGCGGGCATTGGAAGAACAACCCTCATGCCCATTGTATCGATTTTCAGATTGAGGCTGATTTTGCCGGAATTATGTCGCCTGGGATGCCCAATCAAGCGGCTGAAATTTGCGATAAGGTAGGTCACATCATGTCTTATGGCGAAGGTTGGTACGGGGGGGTGTATGTTGCAGCCATGTATTCTTTGGCCTATGTCAGTGATGATATGGAGTATATTGTGGAAGAAGCCCTTAAAATCATACCGGAGGAAAGCGATTTTCACAAGTGCATGTCCGATGTCATTCGTTGGCACAAGAAATATCCCAATGACTGGAAGCGTACTTGGTTTGAACTGCAGAACAAGTGGAGCGAAGAAATCAGTTGTCCCGAAGGCATCCACAATTCTTTTAATATCGGTACGAAAATCAACGGGGCCTACATCCTTTTAGGATTGCTCTATGGAGAGGGTGATTTTACAAAAACCATTGATATCTCTACCCGTGCTGGGCAGGATTCTGACTGCAACCCGGCATCGGCAGCAGGTATATTGGGAACCATGATAGGTTACAGCAACATTCCCGAATACTGGAAAGGGACTTTGTATGAGGTGGAAGACCGGCCTTTTTCTCATACAGACATAAGTCTGAACAAGGCTTACGAAATGACTTATAAACATGCTTGTGATATGCTCCGGAAGCATGGAAATGCGAAAATAGGGAATGCTTTTGAAATCAAGCGGGAGGATATTCGTCCTGTTGCGTTGGAAGTGGCCTTTGAGGACCTGAAAGTTAGTGGCAAACTTACTGTTGAAAAATCGATAGATGAGGTGAATCCATTCACTTTCGTAGGCACAGGTCTGGTGGTGAAGGGGTACGTCGCAGGTGCTCTTCCGACAGACTATACGGCCGAAATGGAGGTGTATATAGATGGGAAATTGCATGAGACCACTGCTTTGCCTCAGGAACTCAATCACCGGAAGTGCGAGTTGTTCTTCTGCTACGACTGTCCGGTGGGTAAGCACGCAGTGACTTTTAAATGGAAAAATCCCGTGTCCGGCGGAAAGATATGGATTACCGAAATTATAACCTATACAACGAAATGACAGCCATGAAAAAAAGAATGATTCTGGCAACCTTGTCTTCTTTGTTGCTATGTATGGCAGCTTGCAGCAATAAGCAGCTCCCCACAAGCGAGGATATCTTGACAGAAGCTCGTGCTGTGAAGACATTGAACGCTTATGATGAGATGAATTGTGTGGTGTATGATATGAAGGTAACTCCTGCCTCGCCTAAAAGTTCGATAGACCGTTTTGTCAGTGATGACTGTGTAGAAGGTGCAGGAAGTTTTGAAATCAGATACTCTTTTTCCGGCAATTCTTCCGAAGCGGAATCGGTGTATATCCAGCAAAGTGGTGGAGACTACCGCAGTGATTTATCTTTTCATCCTCTGGGACTTTCCATTTGGGTGAAGGGTAATAAGAACAACAAGGGTACATTCCGTTTTATGATAATTCAAGATGCAGGCATGTTCACCCAGGGGACACTGCACGACAAAGGGCGCTGGCAATTCTTTGAATATGTGGACAAAGAGGTGTTGACTCAAGAAGAGTGGACTCGGGTGGTGATGCCATACGAAGCCTTTACTTTTGTCAAGGGACATGATATGGGGGATAATAAACTGATGCTGAACCGCTTTGAGGGGTATCGGATAGAAGTAACCAATGATGAGGGTGTAATGTGTACCGGTTCGTTCTGCATTGACAATCTGGAGCAGTTGACTTCTTATGCTCCCGAGTTCAAAGGGGCTCCAAAGTTTTCCAGTGTGTTTATTCAATTGGACGGGGTATATGAAAACACCGATTGGGATAAGGAGTTTAAAGCAAGCCAAGAGGTGGGCATTGATACCTGGATTATACAGTATGCCGAGGGGTTCAATGACCGTGCAGAAGAAAAAACTTCTTTTTATGTTCCAACAAAACTTCCTTGGGTCACGAAACAATATGATATCATGAACCGGATGTTCGAGGCTGCCAAGCAGAATGGAATGAAGCTTATCGTAGGGCTTTATCCCGGTGATTATAGCAAAAAAGACACTGCAAGCCCCGAGCAATACGATTTCCTCGTAGAGCGGAACAAGCAGGTCTTTGATGAACTGTTTGCCCTTTGGGGAAATCATCCCTGCCTGGATGGTTGGTATATAACGGAAGAGTTTCACGATGGCTCCTATCCCGTGGGGTGGCAGCAAGAACCTTCACTCTCCATGCTGGCCAACTATTTGCAGACGGTGGCGGCTTATATAAAGTCGAAATCTCCCAAGGAAGTCTGCATCGCTCCTGCCTTGTGGCGTGGCATGCCGGCCGATCTTTGTGGGGAGTGGTTCGGTAAGATATTTGCCCAAACACCCGATATTGATGTTCTTTATCTTCAGGACATAGGCGGACGTTGTCTGGTGGACTTTGATGTGGATCTGCCCAATTGGTTTGCCGAAATAAAGAAAGCCTGCGATGCCAACGGAGTGATTTTCGGGGTAGACATCGAGTCGTTTAAGGAATGCTGGTGTCCGAAGATTACAATGCGTACCAAGCCTTGGTCAGAGTTGGAAGAACAATTAAGGGTTGCCGGAATGTTTACCGATCATATTACGAATTTCAGTTGGGCTACCTTTAAGCCGGGAACGGACACTTATGAAGGTTATAAGAGGTATATTGAAGGAAAATGACCTATTGCTGATGCAATAAAATAGCTCATTAGCGGAATTGGTAGTGTTTAATCAATAAAAAACAAATATTTTTTATGAATCAGTTC
>OGKN01000612.1_pt1 | contig 16227 bp, 6 predicted proteins | sample 1572511 | NCBI WGS metagenome assembly OGKN01 (sample SAMEA2582150, study PRJEB24529) | metagenome | reverse complement strand
TTGGCCGAATACATAAAAACCTATGTTCATACCGTAACGAAGGTCATTCGTGTCCCAGCTCTTGATGATATGGTTACGCAGGTCTGTATAGTGCGTGTAATAGCCGTTACCATTTAACATGGTTTTACCGGGAACGAACTCATACTTTGGATGTGAGGTATAGGATAGGTAGTCCCATGTCTTACCATCAATACGTGAAGTCTTGATGTAGAATATCTCCTCTGTAGAGGTGGTCAAGTCTGCGCCAAATACCTTGTCAAAGTCACGTGGTTCCGCAACTTGTACTAATTGGTATGTACCACTGTTCACCACTTCTCCACTTAGCTTTTTTGCCTCGATGTAATCTCCTGTATGCATATATACATCTGCTAGGCAGACCCGTACGGTATTTTTATCTGGAGTAGCCAAATAACGTTTTTTGTCAGGACAATTATCTAAAGCATATTTTAAATCTTCGATTATGAAGTTGTATACTTCTTCTTTGCTACTCTTGGGAATATTCCACTCTGTGATATTTTTATCTGTTTTCAAAGGTACACCACCCCAGTATTTCACGAGATTAAAGTAGTTGAAGCCTCGTAAAAAGCGTAACTCTCCCAGATAGGCCACCTTTTCCTCTTCGGTCATCTTTGTAGCGTTAGGTATCCGCTCGATAGCGGTGTTACAGAACATAATAGCCTTATAGAGGCTCTGCCAGTTTGAATCACTCCGGTTCATATGTGTTGCGTTCACAAAGCCATTGTATTGTTTGTATGTTTGATAAACTCCTTTTGGATAACAATATTCTGTATTGATCTCTAATGTGGCGAAGAAGTTTGAATTATAGGCTGACCGCATTGCGTCTAACGGTGCTAATACCGCAGCATTTGCTTCTTCTACAGTATTATAAAATGTCTCGCTTGAGATCGAATAAGTATAATCGGTCTCATTTAAGGCGTTGTCACAAGCTGTTAGTAGAGTAACTCCGGCCATTGCGCTTATTATTATTAGATGTCTCATTGTTTTCGCTTATTTTAAAATTTAACACTCACACCCATGGAAAGGGTTTTACTGTTTGGATAAGTCAAATGGTCTATACCTGCATTCACGTCGCTGCCTTTTGAGCTAACTTCAGGATCTACACCTTTATACTTCGTTAATGTCAACCAGTTCTGTGCGCTAACGAAGATACGAATACCGTTTAGCCAATTTTTGGTAGCCCACTTGTCACATGGCAGATTGTAAGCTAAACTGATGTTTTTTAGACGCAGATAGGAACCATTCTCGATAAAGCGGTCAGAGTATTTCAGTGAACCAACGGCATTGATCTTGGGATAGGCAGCATGACTGTTGTCTTGACCTTCTCGCCAACTCTCGTAGTATACTTTACGCTCAATATTCATGCCTTGGCCATAGCTGTAGTTTCGCATCTCACTCAAGTTAAACACGTCGTTACCTTGACTGCCTTGTAAAAAGAAGTTGAAGTCCCAGTTCTTATAGCGGATACCACAGTTCAAACCATATGTAAAATCAGGGAAAGGAGAACCTGCGATGTAACGGTCTTCCGTATCGGTGTACTGGCCATCTCCGTTCATATCCTCATAAGATAAAGAACCGTTCTCGTCTAAACCAGTGTCTTTGTAGACATAGAAAGCTCCTAATGGCTCACCTTCACGGATAATTGTGATGGAACCAGATCCATAGTTGCTATAAGTTGTGCCAAGGATATCTTTACCATCAGCTAATTCTTCGACGCGATTCTTATTATGAGCTATATTGAACTGTAAGGTTAAGCCAAAGTCCTTGTTTTGTACCACATCACCCTCGATCAATAATTCGACGCCTTGATTGCTTATACTACCGATGTTACGTACGGTGGACTTGTAACCGGATGATGAAGGAAGTGATACTGTATTCAGTAGATCCGTGGTTTTCTTATAATAGTAGTCTGCGGTAATACGTAGACGTTGTTTAAAGAATCCCAAATCCACGCCGGCATCCCATTGCGAGGTCGTCTCCCATTTCAGATCTTCTGGATAGGTACTGCTGGGTGAGTAGTAAGGTACGTTCTCGCTTCCAGTAGCAGTCTTACCTGTGGTTAGTAGATTTTGTGTCATGTAGGGATCAATAGCTGTTGAGCCTGTCTTTCCATAGCCAACACGCAACTTCATGTTTGAAATACTTTCAAATTCTTTCATGAAAGGCTCTTCAGACACACGCCATGCCACAGCACCAGAAGGGAAATATCCCCATCTTGATCCTTCCGAATAGCGGCTTGATCCATCAGCACGGAAACTGGCTGTTACGAGGTAACGTCCTAATAAACTATAGTTGATACGCCCAAGATAAGACATCAAGACCCATTTGCTGTAGTTTGTACTTGGTGTGTTGGCTGTTCCTGCTGATGACAGGTTGTTCGTTTCTTGAACGTCACTCAAGAAAGTGTTGCCTGAGGCTGCGATCGATTTGTAAACATTTTGTTGGTAAGTAAAGCCGCCCATTACGTTAAAACTGTGGATGTTGTTTAACGAAAAATCGTAGGTCACGATATCTTCGTTAATGATGTTCGTACTACGCTTGTGGTTGACATCGGCAGTATTATTTTTGTAAATATACTTTTTGGTGGTGTAACCATCGTAGCGGGCATCAGATCCTTCCAATCCGAAACTGGTCCGTATGCTTAAGCCTTTAATCGGATTGAAGGTCAAGGCGGCGTTGATTTTGGTCAGATTTGTCACGGTTTTATAAGTGGACTCATAAGCCATACATAAAGGGTTCTTGATCTCATGGCTAGACCAGCTGTACCAAGAGCGTAGATCTTTATAATCTCCATTCTCATCATAAGGATAAAAGTTTGGTGAGGCGGAGTAAGCAGCACCAATCATAGATGAACCGCCATTACCACCTCCATCAGACTGGTTCATCTGGTTAATCATACTGTAGCCCATACTGACGGAAGCGGTTATCATCTTGCTCATAGTCATATCCAAACTACTACGCAAATTGTACTTGTTATAATAACTGTTCGGGATCAAACCATCTTTAGTCATGGCAGAGCCACTGACAAAATATTTTAGGTCATCGGTACCTCCAGATACATTGATGTTATGATTCATAATGGGAGCATTTTGAAAGAACTCTTTTTGCCAGTCCATACCTTTCCCCATGGCGGTTATGTCAGCTTCACTAAAGGGAGCGGTTTCCAGTATCTCTGCGTTTACAAGGTATTCGTTATAAAAACGGGCCCACTCTTGGGCATCCATCAAATCCAGTTTCTTGATTTGCTTTTGGAATCCATATTCAAAATCGTATGAGACTTTCGCTTTTCCACTTTTCCCTTTCTTGGTCGTGATCATCACGACACCATTAGCACCACGTGAACCATAGATGGCAGTAGCGGATGCGTCTTTCAAAATTTCCATAGATTCAATATCATAGGTATTGATAGAGGCTGTGCTGGCAGGAATACCATCGATAATGTATAGGGGTGAGTTGTCACCTTTGATAGAGTTTACTCCACGTATCCTAATAGAATAGTCTCCGGAAGGATCACCTGTATTTTGGGAGAGTACTACGCCGGGAACTCTTCCTTGTAAAGCCTGTACTGGGTTGGCTACGGTAAAGGCTGTCAGCTCATCTGCCTTCACGCTACTCACAGAGCCGGTTAGGTCTTTCTTCTTCATTGTCCCATAACCAACTACCACTACCTCATCTAAAGATTCCACATCTTCTTTCAGGGTAATATTAAGTGTATGTTGGCCTTTGACTGCCACTTCTTGTGAATTATAACCGATATAACTGATTTGTAGAATGTCGTTTGGCTTTACTTGTAAACTGAACTTTCCATTTAAGTCTGTTACTACTCCATTCGTTGTTCCTTTTACCAATACATTGGCTCCAATTACAGGTTCACCCATTCCATCGAGGATGGTACCGGTTAACTGATAACTGCCTTGTTGCTGGCTGATAGGTGCTAATGAAGACTCTGCCCAAGCTTCCTTTGGCATAAAGGATAAAGATGCCATCAAGCAAAAGGCTCCCAGAATAGGGACTACATGTTTGCAATTTTTCATAAATCGTTTTAATTTTTAGCTATTACAAAGTACGACTATTCATGTGACAAGTAGATTACATTAGAGTTGCATAGTAAGAAAGATTTTGAATCTAAGCGCTTTTATATGGTTTTCTCTATATTAAATCTTGCTCATAAATAATCAATTTAACATACGTTTAAGGGCTTATTCTTAACGTTAACAAAGTAGCCGTGAGGGCTTTGAGCAATTGTTTACATGAATTGTTAGAGGGAGTACCTCTTGATCCTGAATTACAAGTGGGATACGTTGGCTTGGATCTCATAACACCGACGTTGTGTACCCATAAGTCCTTTCCTGAATAAAGTTCCCTCTGTCTCCTATGGGTAATATAAATTTTTAGGTTTAAAACAAAGTAAGCGTGAGACTTGTTTTCTATTCATCTGATTCGGGTGTCTGGAAATACCTTGCAAGGATGAATAAGTAAACAATATTCCCACGCTGTAAAGTTATGTATTGGCATAGCGAATGCTTGCCGTGTACATGCACTAACAGAATGAGCGCTACATTGTCTTCATCCTCCTTGCTTGAAATTTTCCAGACTTCGAACCAAGGATAAAGCAAAAAACGCTTTCTTTTTATTTTTCTGACCGCTCTTTAGCCAGACAACACAAATATACGTTTCTTTTTGAACAATGCAACGCTCTGTGAGAATATTTTTCAAATGTAAATATAATATTTAAGTGATATGGTAAAAAGACATAGCTAATTTGCAGTTGGCTGCATTGACCAAGTCTGTTAGCTGCATCGGCCAAATCAGTTAATTGAAATGACAAGGTTAGTAAACTTTGTTGGCCGATGCAGTTTACTTGTTATATTTTCATACCTTTGCTACTTATTTCATTCCTTTAGGATGTGAATATGAAAGAATAAGGTATATGGCAAGAGGAACAACTTCATATTACGGACGTAGATATACTATAGCGACACCTATGACCCATTTGTACATGCTTTGCGCTTGTATTTTTTGTTGGATCGTGGGGTATGTGGATTCGGTAGGCTATCCCGTGTATGGAGAGGTGACGGCTCCTCCTTTATGGAATGCCCTTTGTCTGGTTCTTCCGGGTAAGTTGTTTACCTATTTGATCGGTTTTTTGCTGATGGCCGGTGGTGCGTTTCTGGTGCATCGGGTAAACTATGCGTTGATGTTGATTCGTGAGAAGACATTGCTTCCCTTTCTCTTCTATGCCTTGTTGACAAGTACAAACCCGGATTTCTTTCCCTTGAAATCAACATCTGTCGGGGTGTTTTGTTTGATATTGGCCCTTTATCAGTTATTTACCTCTTATCATGACCCGGACGCTACGGATAAGGCTTATAACGCATCCTTGATTATCAGTATCGGAAGTCTGTTGTGGATACACATCCTTTGGTTCTTGCCGCTGTTTTGGCTGGGGATGTATAATTTCAGGACATTGAATATCCGGACCTTTGTCGCTTCCTTGTTCGGAATCTTGACGGTTTATTGGTTTGTTTTCGGATGGTGTGTCTGGGAACGGGATTTCACGGCATTTACCATACCTTTCACCTCCTTATTCAAGATCCGTTTCCTTGCGGTACTAGGGACGGGAATTATAGATTGGATACAGATTGTTTTAGTGGCGGGATTAACGATCATTGCCTCATTAAACATCGTTACACATGAGTATGAGGATAATTTGCGTACTCGTCAGTTTCTTTCTTTTCTGATTGTCATGGCCATTTGGTCGTTTGGATTGTTCTTTATCTATGAGCAGTCGTCCGAGGAATTTCTGGAAATGGCCTGTGTACCGGCGTCTATCTTGATCGCCCATTTTTTTACGGTGAACCGGGGGAAATATATCTTTTGGCTGTTCCATTTCTCGGTAGTTATGTTTATCGCATTATTAATGATACGTATATGGAATTTCTTATAGCCTACGGGTATATCGGGGTGTTTATCGCTTCTTTCTTAGCGGCTACGATCTTGCCGTTTAGCAGTGAGGTCGTATTGACGGGTGTATTATTGGCGGGTTCGGCTTATTGGCCTTGTATGATCGCTGCTACGCTTGGTAATTTCTTAGGTGGAATGAGCTGCTATTGGTTGGGGATGCTGGGAAAGGTAGAGTGGATCGAGAAATACCTCAAACTCGATCCGGTAAAACTACAGAAGGTGCAGGATTGGATCAAGGGAAAAGGCTCTTGGATGGGCTTCTTTGTTTTTCTTCCCGGTATCGGTGATTTTATCGCTGTCGCTCTAGGTTTCTTGCGGGCTAATATATGGGTCGTGGCGATCTCCATGTTCTTAGGAAAAGCGATCCGTTATTGGGTTTGGATGGAGTTTGTTTATAAGGTACAGTCCATGTTTTGATAACCCGAGACCTGTACCTTGCACGAAATCATTTCAAGCGTAATTGTCCCCTTTTCTGTGAACTTGATAGCGTTATCGATAAAATTCGTGATAGAATTACAAGGATTTTTGTATATGAATTCTGCAAGCTTGGAAGTCTTTTTTGTTCGGAAGGAATTCATTCCAGCGTGTAAGTGTTTGCCGGGAGAAGACCGTCAATGAGAAAACCAGCATAGAGGTAAAGGCGATACTGGTCGTGATAGCGGAACCTACGACCCCGTAAGACGGGATGAGTAAGAAGCCGGAGATTAATAAGGCAATAAGCCCTACGCACGAGCTTGCCGTACTGTACCGGATCTTTCCGCTGCCGATGAAATAATGGCTGATGATGCTGTTACAGCCTAACGCTACGATTCCGATCGATAATCCGCCTATCACTTTACGTATGCCTTTGAACTCGGCGCTGAAAAGATAATCCGTATATATCCATTCCGGTACCAATAAGATACATCCCATCACGAGGGCTAAAGCGCAAAAGGTCAATTTGAAAAGCTGTAAGGTAATACGTTTTTGTTCCGTTGCCTCTGAGGTCTTGGCCACGCTACTGTATTCGATGAAACTTACGCTGCGACTAATATTCCATACACTCTCGGAGATCTTGGTCCCAGCGTCTAGCAAGCCTACGCTTCCCAACCCGGCGAAACGTTGTATCAAGAAATAATTGAGTCGGGTAGTACAGGTTTCCGCCAACCCGTCCGCGCCGGCCCACAGGCCGTAGGCAAACATTTCTTTTAATAGACCGTAGAGCGATTTGCTGGAAGACCGGGATGTCTCCTTTAAGAAATAAGGAACAAGCATCGATAGGCTGGCAATAAAGGCTATGCCGTTCGTGACATATAATCCCCAGACATACGACCGTACGTCCGGGCGCTTCAATATATAATAGAAATAGAGTAAGACGAAAAATAGCAGTCCTCCTTGCAATATAAACGTGAGATTAAACCCTTTGATATTGTCTTTACCCAACAAGAAGCGGGCATTGGCGTTTACCGTAGAGCTCAAGATCGCCAACAAGAAGATATCCAGCCGATAGCCGGTGGGTAAAAGCCCGGTAAGATACATGAAGCCGCAAGCTAGGGAAGAGCCGATAGGAGTCCACAGATATGCGGGAAGGAAAATTGTCCGCATGGAGTAACGATTCATGAAATAGACAATCGTATTCCCGCATAAAATCCCATTGACGATTACCGCTATATTTACCGAGGCCACGATCAACCCGATCATCCCCACGCCCTCAATTCCCAGCACCTTCGCATTAATGAAGATCAGCGCTAGGTTAAGGAAAGCTATCAGATAACGCGAGCCTATTGTCCCCAGTATCTTTTTTAACATAAGCTATAGTTGTAATCCATTCAGTGACCTTACATAGGTATCGATCGCTTCCCGGATCTCCGGTCCCTTGATGTATTCGTCCGCGGAATGGGAACGTGCCGAGTTTCCCGGCCCTATCTTTACGGAGGGGAAACGCATCAAGGCTTGGTCGCTAAGCGTAGGAGAGCCAAAAGGCTCTTTTCCCATCAAGATCGCCCGTCGCACAAAAGGATGATCCAGATCCGTGCGGGTGGAGCTAAGGCGGAAGCTGCGGGCCTTGATCTCGCAATGAACCTTTTCCTTGATTAGATCGAATAACTGTTCGTTCGTATAAAATTCGTTGGTGCGGATATCTACCGTGAATTCGCATTTATCGGGAACGACATTGTGTTGCGTACCGGCATGGATGATGGTGACAGTCATTTTCACCGGTCCGAGGAAGTCGCTTTTCTCCGGGAATTGATAGGTGCTGAACCATTCTATATCCTTCATGGCTAGAGTGATGGCATTGATGCCCTCATTACGTGCGGCATGTCCGGCCTTTCCGATAGCGGTGCAATCCAGTACCATTAACCCTTTCTCGGCTACGGCGGGTTGCATACCCGTGGGTTCACCTACGACAGCGAAGGAGATAGGAGGAAGCTCGGCCAATGCGCTTTCAATGCCATTCTTCCCGGATACCTCTTCCTCACAAGACGCAAGGAAGATTAGATTATAAGGTTGTTCTTTCTCGCTTAAGATACAGAAGGCTTCATAGAGGGAGACTACGCTCGCCCCGGCATCGTTACTGCCCAGTCCATATAATTGATCATCCTCGGTCTCTTCGGGAGTGAACGGGTCTTTGGTCCAACCGGAAGCGGGCTTGACGGTGTCTATATGGGAGTTGAGTAAAAGGGTCGGTTTACCGAAATCGAAATCCGGGGCGATGATCCACAGGTTGTTGCCTTTGCGGAACACCTTTTGTCCGGCCTTTTGCCATTCTGCTTGCAGGAAATCCGCTACGGCGGTCTCGTCCCGGCTGAAAGACGGACGGGAGATCATGCCTTTTAATAAATCAATCGCTTCGTAATATCTTTCCATATTATAATAAATTATTTACGGTGCATCTGTCTTTCTCCAGTTGGGCTTTCAATTCTTCTAAGGAATCGAATTTGATGTCTCCGCGTACGTATTGAACGAATGAGACACGAATGCTATCATTGTAGATATCTCCGGAGAAATCCAGAATATTGACCTCCATGGATATGTCCTTCCCATTATTGAGTGTCGGACGGTCACCGATATAAAGCATTCCCTTATATCGTTCGCCTTCCACCTCCACCCATACGGCATATACGCCAATACCCGGAATGACTTTAAAAGGCTCATCTACCCGTATATTCGCCGTGGGAAATCCTAGCGTGCGTCCCACTTTATAGCCGCTGACGATATGGCCCAGCAATTGATAGGGATAGGTCAGTAAATAAGCGGCTTCCGCTACATTTCCGGCTTGAAGTAATTTCCGGATCTCGGAAGAGCTGACGGCCGTATTCCCTTCGTCATAGGGAGATGCCTTTAGCACCTCGATACCACATTCGGTGCCATAAACGACATATTGCTCGAAGCCATCCGTCCGATCGTGCCCGAAACGATGGTCATATCCGATCAATAAGGTCTTTACATGCAGGCTCTTCGCTAAAATAGAGGTAATGAATTCCTTGGCCGAGAGCCGGGATAGCTCGATCGTAAAATCCAATACGATGCAATAATCTACTCCGGTAGTCTCTAATTGCTGTAACTTTTCCTCGAAAGAATTTAATAGCTTCGGTTGGTAATCCGCATGCAATACGGCCCGGGGATGTTCCGGGAAGGTGATTACGGCCGATGGCAGGTTACGTGCTTTGGCAATCTCTTTCATCTCGTCGATTAAGAAACGGTGTCCTAGATGCACACCATCGAAAAATCCGATCGTAGCCACCAGTTCCTTTCCTTTCAGTCTGTCAAAATCTCTTACAACAATCATTGCGCCTTATTCATTTCTATTCCAATCGAAAGACAAATGTACGGGATAATTTTTAATAATCATGTTCTTATATATGGATACTTTACGTGTATGTTTACTGCAACCCGCATTGCAGCAGAATTAGATACCGGTTGGTTTGGTTCGTTCTCGGGAAATATCTATATTTGCTAAGTATGAAAACGAAAACTCTACTCTGTATCATAATGATCCTGTCTTGGGGAATATTGGGATCCGGACTTGCGGCGGAAGATATTCTTTTCAACCGTCTGGGAGTACAGGACGGTCTGTCTTCCAATGAGATCACTTGTATACTGAAAGACCGGAAGGGGTTTATGTGGTTGGGTACCACTTCTGGGGTGAACCGTTTTGATGGGTATGAGTTTAAGCATTATAAATACAAGGAAAGCGGGTTGCCTTTTAGGGAGGAGCATGTCTCCGAGCTTCAAGAAACCGCCGATGGGCGTATTTGGATTACCTATAATACGAACCAACTTTGCGTATATGAGCCCGGTAATGACCGTTTTATTCCGGAGAAGGAAATATTAGATAGCTTACGTCTAGAGAATCCTCCCGCTAAGATATTCGTCGACAATGATAAACAACTCTATTTCGCTACCTATACGAATGAATTTTGCCGTTATGATCAAGCGAGGGGGAAGATTTATTCGTATCCGCTAAATAAAGAGGATGGCCGGGTTTGTGATATGAGTGACGTGGGCGATCGTCTATATGTAGTCCATACCTCGGGAGTGGTAGAGGGGATCGATAAGGCATCCGGAGAACCTGTCTATCGGGATGAGTATCTGACTCAATATGCGAATGCCCAGTTATTCTATGTGTTCGCCGATAGTGACGGGGATCTGTGGTTTTTCTTAAATCCCGGATATAGTAGAGGTCTCTTTCGCCTAAATCCCAAAAGCAAGGAGTGGAAACATTATACGACCGAAACCTCGGTCGCTTTATCCTCTATAATGGTGCGTGACGTGGCGGAGGATATGAACGGTAATATCTGGATCGCTACCGATCATGGCGGTATCAATATCTTGGATAAACGTCTGGACCGGATGCGTTATATACGAAATAACCCGTTTAACCAAACGAGTTTGAGCCAGAATAGCGTGATCTGCTTGTATCGGGATGATACGGGGATTATGTGGGCCGGCACTTATAAAAACGGCATCAACTATTATCATGAGAGCATTTTTAAATTCCAGACTATCCGGTACCCTTTGGAGTTGATGCGGGATATCTTTAACAATGACTTTAATTGTATCGTAGAAGATAAAGAAGGGGATCTGTGGATCGGTACTAGCGGAAACGGCCTATTACGTTACGATCGGGAAACCGGGGAGTATGTCCGCTACCGGGCGGGGCGGGAAAGCGAGAACGCTATCTCCGGCGATGTCGTGATTAGTATGGCGAAAGATTTGGATGGCAAGTTATGGCTGGGTACTTATATGGAGGGGTTGACCGGTTTTGACGGGAAACGTTTCAAGCATTATCGGGATATCCCGGGCAGTAAGGACGGCTTATCCAATAATAGCGTGTATAGTTTGTATGTCGATGCCAAGAATCGTTTGTGGATCGGTACGTTGGAAGGCGGCCTGGATTGCTTGGATCAATCTACCGGGAAATGGACGTATTATCGCATGGGGGATAAGGAGAATGCGATTAACTCGGATATCGTATATAGCCTTTCCGGGGATGAGAAGGGGAATATTGTCGTTGGAACTTCTTTAGGAGTGAACTGGATCAACCCGGAGACGGGGGCTGTTACTTCTTTTAACGGCACGAAGGATGGACGTTCCGTGTTTGAGGATCAAATCATCAATGTCGTATTTTGTGATAGCCGTCAATGGGTATGGATCGGGAGTAATCATGGGCTACATATATATGATAGGTTGAATGATAAGATGTATCGGTTGAACCATTCTTCCGGATTACCGGATAACAGCATCATGTCTATCTTGGAGGATAAATATCATACGGTTTGGGTGGGAACGAAGAACGGCTTATTGAATATCGTTCCGAATCGGGATACGGATAATAATTATACGTTCGATTGGAATAGCTATGATGAGAATGAGGGCGTTCAAGGACGTGTGTTTAACGTGAATAGCGCTTGCGGACTGGAAACGGGTGAGTTCGTGCTTGCCTTCACAAACGGCCTGGCGTTTGGCGGGACAAACGGTCTTACCTTCGTTGATCCTGCCCGGATACGTTATAATAGCTATGCTCCACCGGCGGTGATAACCGGACTTATGGTGAATAATGTCCCGATAACGGCGAGAGAGGCGTATGACGGGCATGTGATTTTGGATAAAGATATCACCTGTACCAAGCAATTGAAACTGAATTATACGGAACGTAATTTCTCCTTTACCATCTCTTCTTGTTGCTATTTCCTTCCTTTGAAGAATAAATATGCTTTTAAGATGGAGGGCTTCGACTCGGAATGGACTACCGTAAGCGCCTTGGAACGTCGTATTACCTATACGAACTTGAACCCGGGAACTTACACTTTCAAGGTAAAGGCGATGAATAACGCCCGGATTTGGAGCAAGGAGATCACGAGCTTGCAGATCACGATCTTGCCTCCGTTCTGGGCTACCGGATGGGCAATAGCGTTGTATATCATAGCTGGTATATTATTGGCGTATGGCGTGATACGTTTTATTTTCCGTATCCAGCAAAAGAAGTTGGAGGAGGAGCAAGAACGGGCTACTGTGCGTCAGCAGCATGAGGTGGACGAGATGAAGCTTCGTTTCTTTACGAACGTAAGCCATGAGTTCCGTACGCCGCTAACATTGATCATGACTCCTTTGGAGAAGTTGATGAAAACGGAGAAAGACATGGAATCCCAGCAAATATTGAAGTTGATCTACCGGAACGCCGACCGGTTGCTTAAATTGGTGAACCAGTTATTGGATTTCCGCAAGATCGATATGCAAGGGGATAGCTTGGTCTTGTCTACCGGCGATATTGTCCCGTTCGTGCGTGACGTGGCTTATTCCTTCAAGGAGCTTTCGGAGCAAAAGCGGATTCATTTCTCTTTCTCCTCGGTCTTCACGTCTCTCCCGATGAAGTTTGACACGGATAAGGTCTTCAAGATCGTCTCTAATCTACTGAGTAACGCTTTTAAGTTTACGCCGGAGGGAGGTACTATCTCGGTGACGCTTAGCTTGCGGTTGGAGAAGGAGGGAGAGAACAAACTGGTTATCGAGGTGTCGGATAGCGGTATCGGTATTCCTGCGGATAAACAAGGAGCTATCTTCGATCGCTTTTATCAGGTGTCTTCCCCGGATAAGGGAAATCCCGTGGTAGGTACGGGTATCGGCCTGCACCTATGCCGGGAATTCGTGCGGATGCATCATGGGACGATAACCGTGAAAAGCGAGCCGGGAGCGGGTAGTACGTTTACGGTTACGCTGCCGGTGATCCCCTTGGACAACCAAGATATTATCTCGGCTCCGGAAGGAATTGCCGAAGGGGATATCTTGCCTCCGGTTGAGGAGCATGCGGAGATCGCTGAGAAGGATGCGTCTCCGGCGGAAAGACCTACGTTGCTGGTCGTAGACGATAACACGGATTTCCGGGAATTTATGAAGTTAAGCTTGAGTGGCGTTTATTCGGTACTCACGGCGGCGGATGGAGAAGATGCGTGGAAACTCATTCCGGAGGAGCTGCCGGATATGGTGATCAGCGACGTGATGATGCCTATCACCGACGGTATCACCTTATGCCGCCGGATCAAGGGAGACATCCGGACTTCCCACATCCCGGTGATCCTACTGACGGCAAAGTCCGCTAAAGATAGCCAACTGGTCGGTCTGGAAGCCGGTGCGGATGATTATATCAGCAAGCCATTCAATATGGAGATGCTTCTCTTGAAGGTGCGGCATTTGATCGAGATGAAGAAGAAGATGCAAAAGGCCTTTATGCAGTCCTCTACCATGGGCATCGCCTTGACGGAAGTACAAGCTAGCTCCATGGATGAGGAGTTGATGCGTAAGGCCATCGCCTATATCGAAGAGCAGATCGCCAATCCGGAGTTGTCTGTAGAACGGTTGAGCCGGGAGATGGGCATGAGTCGTGTGAACTTCTACAAGAAATGCCTTTCCATCACGGGTAAGACTCCGGTAGAGTTGATCCGTACGGTGCGCTTGAAGCGTGCGGCGCAGTTATTGGAGAAGAGCCAGATGCGGGTCAACGAGGTCGCGCTGGAGTGCGGTTTCAATGATGTGAAGTTATTCCGGAAGTATTTTAAGGATGAGTTCGGAAGGCTTCCCTCTGACTATCATAAATAAACTTTTTCTAAATAAATGCCACGTAATTAGGGGATATAACAAAATATCCCCTTAAAATAAACATTCTTCCCCTACCTTTTTACGGTTCTCCCCATAACCCAAAACATTTATGGCTTCCTGTCCGCCGCGAACCCTTTAATTTTGCCAACGAATGAAGAACCATTTTTCTTGTATGGAAAAACCTGTTCGGAGTCATTGCTGATCGGAAATAATTAAAGAATCTATAGAATATGAAACAACACATCGCGGTATTCACGTTAGGGCTTTCCCTGCTGACTTCCTGCATGACTGATTCCGCTTACCGGAAGGTCGAGAATGGCTTGGTCGCCGATATCCGTTCCGGACAGGCGAAGGCTGTCAAATTGGAAGTAATCTCTGATGATATTATCCGGGTAATCGCCTCTCCGGATGGTAAGTTTTCCAACCAAGTGAACTTGATCAAGGACACGAAATCGTTGCCCGCCCCATCGTTTCAGATAACGACCTCGGGGGATACGATCATCGTAAGTACGCAAACCACACAGGCCCGTCTTTCCCGGGAGACCGGAGAGGTTCGCTTTACCGACGCCAACGGACGCACGATCCTTCGGGAGAAGGCAAACGGCGGCAAGGAGTTTACGCCGATCGAGGTGGAAGGAACCAAAGGTTATACCTTACGTCAGGTATTTGAGAGCGAGGACGAGGAAGGGCTTTACGGCCTAGGGCAGCATCAGAGCGATGAGTTCAACTACAAAGGCAAGAACGAGGAGCTTTTCCAATATAACACGAAGGTGAGCGTGCCGTTTATCGTTTCCTCAAAAGGGTATGGTGTACTTTGGCATAACTATTCCTTGAGTCGTTTCGGCGACAAGCGTCCATACGCTGATTTGGGCGATGTCTTTGGCCTATACGGGAAAGACGGGAAGGCAGGGGCGTTGACCGCTACTTACTATACGGATAAGACGAAGCATTCCGTTTTAATCCGACGGGATGAGGATAAGGTGGATTATGAGAATCTGAAAACCATCAAGAACCTGCCGGCAGACTTCCCGAAGCCGAGCGCTTCCGCTACTTGGGAGGGCGAGATCGAGGCAAAGGAGACCGGTACGTACCATTTCAAACTGCATTACGCCGGTTATACCAAGGTCTTTGTGGATAATAAGGAGATCATCCCGGAACGCTGGCGTGCGGCTTGGAACCCGAATGATTATAAAGCCACGGCTCATCTGGAAAAGGGCAAACGTTATCCGATCTGTATCGAATGGTTGCCGGATGGCGATGTCTCTTATATCGGCTTGAAGGTATTATCTCCGTTACCGGAGGAGGAGCGGGAGCGGTTGGCTTTCTGGTCGGAAATGGGGGATGATATCGATTACTACTTCATCAATGGAGAGTCTTCCATGGATAAGGTGATCAGCGGTTACCGTACGGTTACGGGCAAGAGCCAGATCATGCCGAAATGGGCGATGGGATTCTGGTTGAGCCGCGAGCGTTATAAGACGCAAGAGGAGCTACTGGGTGCCTTGGACGAGTACCGCCGGCGGCAGGTCCCCTTGGATGTGATCGTACAGGACTGGAGCTATTGGCCGGTAGATGCGTGGGGCAGCCATGAGTTTGATAAGGAACGCTTCCCGGACCCGAAAGGTATGATTCAGGAGATCCACGATAAGGATGCCCGTATCATGATCTCCGTATGGCCGAAGTTTTATTATACGACAGAGCATTATAAAGAGTTGGACGCACTGGGTGCCATGTATCAGCAGGCGATTAAGGATAGTATCCGCGACTGGATTTATCCGGGTTATATCGGTTCTTTCTATGATGCGTACAACCCGGAAGCCCGCAAGCTTTTCTGGGAACAGATGAACGAGCATCTGTATTCCTTGGGCATCGACGCTTGGTGGATGGATGCTTCCGAGCCGAACGTACAGGATAATACGGATATCGAGTATCGCAAGAAACTGTGCGGACCGACTTATCTGGGACCTTCTACCAAATATTTTAATGCTTATGCGCTGATGAATGCGGAAGCTATCTACGACGGACAGCGTGGTGTGAATCCGGATAACCGTGTCTTCCTGCTGACCCGTTCGGGGTTTGCCGGACAGCAACGTTATTCTACCGCTACATGGAGTGGCGATATCGGTACTCGCTGGGAGGATATGAAAGCGCAGATCAGCGCCGGCTTGA
>OGKN01000599.1_pt1 | contig 16631 bp, 12 predicted proteins | sample 1572511 | NCBI WGS metagenome assembly OGKN01 (sample SAMEA2582150, study PRJEB24529) | metagenome | reverse complement strand
GACGGCGGCTTTTGTTAAACCGTCGTCTGGAAAAGATGATGTGATTTTGACATGCGAACCGTGTTCGGTGGAAGCACCGATAATTGTGAAGCCGAATCGGTGACGCGAATTGAAAATCTTCTCGGCCGAAGCGAAATATCCGTAGGAGTTGTAATAGACGCCGTCCACGTAGGAGTTGCCGCCCTGACGGGTAGATACCGACAACGCATAGGACCAGCCGTTGTCCAGCAGACCCGAACCATAGGTCACCATGGCACGGAAGCGATACATCGAATTGGCGTTCACCAGACTCACGCGAAGTCCCTGGCGCACCTGCGAAGCACGGGCGTTGATGTTGGTCGTACCGCCGATGCCGTCGATGCCGTAGCCCGACGAGCGCAGCCCGGCGGTATTCTCCTGGTTACGCGTGGCGTCGTTCAGGCCGCTCCACAACGACCAGGGCGTATAGCCCGTCATAGCGTCGTTGAAGCGAATACCGTTCAAGTAAACGTCCGAATACTGCGAATCGTAACCGCGCACGTTGAAACGCATCTCGCTGAACCGGTAGGAAGCGATGTTGTTGAAAACGTCCTTCGAAGCCGAAAGGGACGAAGGCAGCGACTGCGCATCGTTGCCGCTCTCGGTGTCGAACTCTGCGAAGATCGAATCGTCCATTACGGTCGAAAGCACTTCGGGGACCAGAATCACCGTATTGATGTCGCGCACCATCTTGTCCACGCGCACCACGAGCGTCAAAGGCTCGAATTCGGGAGCCTCGAACTGCAACGTATATTCGCCGGGCTCGACATTCTCGATCACGAAACCACCTCGGCCGTCGGTCGTGGCAGTCATTTCACCGGGAGTGACCGAAACCTTCACCCCGTCCACCGCGACACGTCCCTCGCGGGAAACGACCTTACCCTTGATACCGCCGCTCTGAGCGAACGCGGTCAGCGACATCAGGGTAAATACAAAAATTAGTAAACTTTTTATTTTCATATCCTTTCAAGTTAAGGTATTTATTTACCGATGTAGATATAAACGGGGAAGTGGTCGCTGTAACCGCCCTGGAAATTGTTTCCGACGTACGTGCGCAAAGGATAGCCTTTGAACTGCCCCTCCCGCTGGATCATATAGTTACGCTTGAAGACATTCCCGTAGTACTTCGATCCCGGAGCCCGCACCAGACGCAACTCGCCGGGCTTCGCATTGACCAGGTTTTCCGACACTACGATATTGTCGAAGAGATTCCAGGCATCGCCGTAAGCCAGCGTTCCCATACCGGCACGCAGCACGGCGTGGAACGGACTGAAGAAATCGCCCGTCTATATAGCCAATTTTTAGTTTTTTGCATTTATCCCCTCCAACATGCTCGGATCGGTCGGATCGTCGTTGAAGTCGCCCATCGCCACGATCTTGGTCGCAGGATTGACCTTCAGGACAGAGTCGGCGATTCGACGCATCTGCTCGCCGACGGCGATACGCTTGAACTCCGAAGCGTCCTTGCCGCCCAGACGCGAAGGCCAGTGAGCCACCATGAAGAAGAACGGTTCGCCGTCGATCGTACCCCACATGGTCGAAATATCGCGGGTTTTGAAATTCGGAAGCGAAGGAATCTGCGTGCGGATCGGTGCGCTACCCTCCAGCTTGAAGACATCGGGACGGTACATAAAAGCGACGTCCACACCGCGAGCTTCGGGAGAGTCGTAGTGCGAAATCCGGTAATTGCCCGGAGCCATCTTCGGCGTAGCGATGATATCTTCGAGCACCGAGCGGTTCTCCACCTCCGATACGCCGATCACGATCGGATAATCCTTATCGATACCGGCAATATCGAAAAGCACCTTTTCGGTATTGCCCAACTTCTTCGCATACTTGACAGAATTCCATTTTTTAGGTCCTTCCGGTGTGAATTCGTCGTCATTGACCTCAGGATCGTTGATCGTATCGAAAAAGTTCTCCAAGTTGTAAAAGACCACCTTGTACGGTTTCTGCGCGAAACAGCAGGCTGCGAACAGTAAGGCCAGTAGTCCTGTAAAAATCAGTCGTTTTTTCATAAGTCAAATTAGTTTTGGATTCCCCATTGGCTCGGAGAGTTTTGTGCCTTTACGGATTCCGCAGCCGACTCGGGAATATTGGGAAAGAACGTAAAGCCGGTCTTCTTTTCAATCTCCGCCACGCTCATGCAAATGGACGCAGGCGGCTGAATATCGCCGTAGCTCTTCTGATCCACCCAAAATCCGATCGTCTTCAATTCATCGGCCGAACAATCCGCGATGCGTTTACCGGTCGTACCGGTGCGCGTGCGAAGCAATACCTTGAAATAATTCGTCGGGACCGGACAAACTTTCCCGTCACGGTCGGTCGTCGTCGTATTGGTATTGGCATAATAGCAACCGGTCACCACATAAAGCGTGTCGTTGCATATCTGCGCACGCACCTTGGCTTCGAGATTGGCCCACATATCCTGGTTGAGCCGGTTGAGCTGCGGCGTCATATTGGTCGCATAAAACGTCTGGAGATTCAACTCCCGCGTAGCCGTACGGTCCGCCGAAGGGAGCTGATGTCCCCGGTCGTAACTGCCCCGATAGGAACCGGCCACGAGGTTGGGCTGCCAGGAATAATCGACCTTCGGATCGTACTGAAAATCGTCGGTACGGTCTATCGACCCCCTATATACCGAATGCAGCGGATAAGCCACCCAATGCGCCACATGGAGCGTTTTGTCGTAGCAGAACGAATAGTTGCGCACGGTGCGGTTATTGAGCGAAGCGAAGTGGCTGACGTAAATAAAATTCTCATCAGTCTTTTTTTCCGGCAGCTCCGCCCAAGCCGTCGCATGCCCCTCGTCGTAGGGATCGTTGGTCGAAGAGGCCGAAAACTGCGTCAGCACGAGCACCTGCGGCTCTCCGCCGAGAAATTCGAATTCGATGGTCGCCGAACGTTCCCCGCTCCCGGTATTCCGCGTATAATAAACGTCCAGGATATTGCTGATGTTCGAACTCTGTACGGTGCCCTCCTTCACGAGGACCGTCGGATCGTTGAGCCTGAACGAGCACCAAGCACCTCCGTCCTTGATTTCGGCACGCCATCCGGCGCCGACAGGTCCCTCAATCTGTATGGCGGCCGAACCCTCCGCAGCTCCGACCGTCGAAGAGGTCCGCCATACGGCAGAACCCCAAAAATCGTCCGTATCGTCGCCGCAAGCTACGACAGAGAGCGCAATCATCGTCAGGAACAGCCATTTCCATCCCTTCTCACAATATCTGAACATCGACATCATCGGTAAACTATAAAAAACTATCCGAGAAACCAAACTCTTGGAGGGGATGATCCCTCCAAGAGTCGGTATCCAGCATATTAAAAACTATTTGGTAATCTCGAACGATTCGATATACAAGGCTCCGACCTTATTATTGTCGAGCACAAAGGAATCAGCACCCAAACCGGCCAGATCGTACTCATGTACATACTCTCTGTAACCGCTCTTATCCGTGTATGTTTCCACAGGAGTTTGAGCAGCCCCGGCAACGGTCATCGTATATCCCGGGTTGTAGTAGCTGCCACTCTTATTCGGATACGACCGGAAAACGATCTTGATCTTCGACATCCCGTCGATCGGCGTCACGTTTTGCAGCTTCGCCTGTTTAGCCGCATCGGAGTCATTACCCTGCATCTGAATGATCGAGCCGTTGGAAGCGGGCGATTCACAGATTTTCACACCCGTGAACTCGATACCGCCAACGGTCCAACTAACCCAAGTACTGGGCGTAGCGACAACCTGCGAACCGTAACCATTGGTCGGGAGATCCGCATTATCCGCCTTAATATCCGTGATCGAGAACGCAACGACCTCACCGGTTCCTCCGCCGCCGGCACCGAGCAATGTAACAGGCACATCCTTGCTGTTACCGTTAGCCAACGTGATGGTCAGCGTCTGATTAACGGGCTGCGTACCGGTATTCGGATCGGCTTTGACCGTCACGGTCAGGCCATCGACCGTAGCGCTCAGGGGGGGGGTCAGTCCGCTTACGCTAAGTTGGTTGTCACCCTGGTTGATAACAGAAACCGTGAGCGTCTTCTCGCCTCCCGCTGCCTCGAAGGAGAGGCTGGCCGGAGTTACCCCCGTAATCATCGGGGTCGAGCTGTCGCTGAAAGCGGCCACGTCGTCCAGATTGCGCGGAACGAGCTGGGAATTATTCTTATATACGGCAGCCAGACCGGAGATATTACCCGTAGCGGCCTTGTAAGGAACATCGAGGAACACGCTCGGGTTCTTTTCATCGCTCTGCTTGCAGAATACGGTGAAATTGGCTCCATCGGCAGTGAAAGTATGCGAAGAGAGTGCGCTGGCGCTCGCCCAAACACCTGCCTGGGCAACCGACGCATTGGCGATCGTCACGGCCATACCCTGATATTTCGCCAGATCCGCAGCAGCGATCGTCGCCGTGGGAATCGAAGTCACCGTACCGGTCTTCTCGACCTTGCACCAGGTCGCGTTCTTGTCGCCGGTCACTTCGTACATACCGTTGTAATTCTCCACCTTAGCAAGCCCTTTATAGAGGGTTACGCGCACCTTGTCGCCTTTGTTCAGACCAAGTGTCGAAGGTTCTACCTGACTGCCGTAGAGCGTGATGCCGTTACCGGCCTCCGTCGCATTCTCGGTAGCGAGGATCAGGTTGTTGAAGGTATAATTGGCACCGGCCACATCGTTCATCACCACAGCGTCCAGATAGCGATCTGCATTGGCATCCACCGGAGCCTCCGTATCAGTCATCTGTGCGATCAGCTCGGGAATGGTAATGGCCGTAGCCTCACCCGGATCGGGCGGCACCACACCGCCTTCGAGATCGACCTCCTGACCGCCGTTGCCCTCGACGAGTTGTACGTCATCGATTGCGAATACCGACGCCAGATCAGCCGTGAAACGGATCGAAAGCTGGCTGACAGCCTCCTTGAGCGTGAAATCTACGGCGAACTGGACCCAGTAAGGATCGGTCGTATCGCTGCCGCCGATCTTCTCGTAAGTCAGATTGCCCGACCAGTCGGTTCCGTTACCTACGGCAACGTGGAACGATTCGGGTTTGAAAATGTTGTCGTAAGTACCGCCGTTACTCTGCGAATAAGCACCGCCGAAGATGATCCGGTAGTTGGTCTTGCCCGCAGGCATCGTAATAGTGTTGATGTCGAAAGTCGCAGGTGCCGAACCGAAGAAAATCTTGTTCGAACCCGAAGCACCGTCGTAACCGCCGCTGAGCTTACCGGAAGTACGCACCGATACGTTCGCAGAGGTATAGGTCACCGTCGAATTACCCGTACCGGAAGCATTCTGCCATGCATCGGTCTGATCGAGGAACGGCCATTTATTATCGACCTTCTCGGCAGGCGTCTTGTCGAAATTGTTCTCGTAAATCGCATCGCCGCTCGGATCGGGAGGCACGACACCGCCGCCCGCCAGATCGATCTCCTCGCCGCCGTTACCGGTCATCAGCGTGATATCGTCCAGACGGAACTTCGAAGATGCTTTCGCCTCGAAGTTGATGTAAAGCGTCGAAGTTGCATTCTTGAGCGTAAAGTTCTTGGTTGCAAATACCCAGTAAGGATCGACCTGATCACCGTCGTTTACCTCGTAAGACAGCGGAGTATAGTCCGTTCCGTTCGCACTGAGATAAACCACGAAGTTGTCCTTGTTGAAATTATTGTCATTGTTATCACCGTCGTAATACTGTCCGCCGAAAGTCAGCTTCAGATTGGTCTGGTCGGAGGCGAGCGTTATGTCTTTAACCGTAAAGGTTGCCGGAGCCGAGCCGAAGAAGATCACGTTCGGACCCGAAGCACCGTCATAAGCACCCGCGCTGCTCTTACCGGAAGCGCGGATCGAAGTATTCACGCCCTCGTAGGAAACCTTCGAAGCCCCCTCGCCGGTGGTGTTCCAACCCGTATAGTCGGCAACCAACGGATACGGGTTCGCAACAGACTCGCTACCTGCGGTTTCGTTGAAGATGAGCGTCGGCGGCACCACTTCGCCCTGAAGCACATTGACATCCTTCTGAATCAATGCGCCGTAGGAGTTGTAAACCTCGAAAGTCACCTTGGCCGATTGACCGATGTTCGAAGCGGGTACCGTAACGGTCACGGCAGCGTCGCCCTCGCCTTCGGTAGCCGAAAGGCGCACCCAAGTCTGTTCGTCCTCGACGATAGCACGCCAGGGACGGTTCGTTTCAACGATAAAAGTACCGTTGTACTCATCTGCGGGCTGTCCCTCCGCATCGAACGTCAGGTTCTCCGGCGTGACGTTCAGATAGGGAGCACCCATGTCGTCATTGTCGTCGGTACATCCCGCGAACACCGCTACGGCGAACACGGTCAATGCACTGAAGAGCAATTTCCAAATGCTACTCTTTTTCATAAACAATTAAATTTTAGAGTGATATAAAAATAGGTTAAAAATAACTTCGTTTTATAATACTTTACACAAAGTATTTATTCTTAAACTTTTTGTAAAAATACTATTTTTTCCTGTTTTACCAATGGGTTAAATACTATTTTCATATTACAATGCCATTAAATCGAATATAACAACACAACGGATTTTTATTTCGTATCAAAAACCCCACCAAACCGTATTCTTTCCCGGCAAAATAAACACAAAAGGCGTGCAGTTTTGACCGCACGCCTTTTTTCCGAGAAATACGTCCGGTCAGCGAATCCGGTCGAGCGACCGCACCAGCTTTTCGTCGGAAGATCGCCCGCAAAGCCAGCAAGTCGAAAACCAGGCAGACCAACGGGAAAACGAGCGAAATTTTAAGGGTATGGGAGTAAAATTCACTGTCCGCGAAGTAACGGTTGCAAAGGTAGAAATAGATTCCCATCATCGCCCCGGCACCGATGAGGAGCACCAACTCGACGGCACATAACCGGATCTGCACCAGACGGCGCTTGAAAAGGAAAATCGTCACCAACGGCACCAGACAGGCGGCAACCAGAACAACCCCCAGATACACCGTCGGCAGCAACGTGATGCCGGAGGCATCCTTCAGGCCGAAAGCGGTCAGCGTACAAGTGTCCGCCCCAACGGTGAAATCGACCAGCGGCAGCCACAAGGCCAATCCCGTCAGTACGACGACCAGCAACAGATACAGAGTCTGAATACGTTGAATCATATAACTTCTATTTTGTTTATGCGAACCTCTTCGAATCCTGCCGAAAATCGCAGGCTCTGCAAGGTTTATTGATTATCCAATGTTTTTTCGATCAGGTATTTATTACGGTCCGCGGCATTCCGGTCGATCAACTCGCCCAGGAATCCCGCCAGGAATAACTGCACGCCGAGCACGACGGCCAGCAGTGAAAGATAGAAAAGCGGCTGGTCCGTTACGGCCCGCACAGGCAGGTCATGGCACTGTTTATACAACTTGACACCGATCACCCACGCCGTCGTACAGCCGCCGAAAAGGAACATCAACGTTCCCAGGCTGCCGAAAAAGTACATCGGCGAACGACCGAAACGCGAGAGAAACGAAACCGTAATGAGGTCCAGATACCCTTTCACCATCCGCTCCATACCGAATTTCGAATGACCGTACTTGCGGGCGCGATGCTCGACGACCTTCTCGCCGATCCGCTTGAATCCGGCCTGTTTTGCCAGAATCGGAATATAACGATGCATCTCGCCATAGACTTCGATCGCCTTGACCACCCGGCGGCGGTAGGCCTTCAGTCCGCAGTTGAAATCATGCAGTCGGATTCCCGAAACGATGCGGGCCGTCCAGTTGAAAAACTTGCTCGGCCACCGCTTCCCCGCCGGGTCGTGACGCTTCTTTTTCCAGCCCGACACCAGATCGTACCCCTCGTCGAGGACCATATGCCGCAGAGCCGGAATCTCGTCCGGCGAGTCCTGCAAGTCGGCGTCCATCGTGAAAACCACCTCGCCGCGTGCTTCGGCGAAACCGCAATACAGAGCGGCGGATTTGCCGTAGTTGCGAGCGAACTTGATCCCCCGCACCGCCGCAAACCGCTCGTGCAGACTCTCGATCACGCGCCACGAACCATCGCCGGAACCGTCGTCCACCAGGATCACCTCGTAGGACAAACCCTCGCCGCGAGCTACGCGGTCGATCCATTCGACCAGCTCCGGCAGGGACTCTTCCTCGTTGTAAAGCGGAACGACGACCGATATGTCGAGCGTAGCATCCATCGTTCTTCTACTCTTCGGATTGAGGACCGAAAGGCCGGGGTGCACGCGCCAGGATACCGGCCAAAATAAGCCCTAAGACGAGGCCGACGATCAGGTTGCCCCAGATCGAAGCCCATACGGTAGCCAGAATGGAAGGCTCCGGCGCCTCCTGTATGGTTTTCAGCATTTCGGCGAATACGCCCTCCATCGACGCAGGAAGTTTTCCGTCCTCGGCGAACCGGATCAATGCGGAAGTATATCGGTCGATATACTCCGAATATCCGATGAAAACACTGCGATAGAGGTATTCCACCACCCCCTTGATCAGGGCCGACGACAGAATCAGGGCCAGAATGAAACCCAGGCCGCGGCTCAAAGGAAATCCCTGTTCGTGACCGTACTGTTCACGGCGGCGCTTGGCGAAACGGTAAAGCAGCGCGATATAAACGACTGCGGCCAAGATCCACACCAGCCCCATCGTCGAAAACCATCCCGACAACATCAAGGACTGCTCTATAACGAAAGCCACGGACATGACCAGTCCGATGATCGCTCCGTACTTGCAGACCTCGTTCCAGAATTTGAATTTTGTCATTCTTCTTCTATTTTTAGCATATGTTTATTCCCGCAATACACCTTTACCTTCCCGCAAAATCTCCGGCTCACCGCCCGTCAGATCTACGACGGTCGTCGGCACCGCATCGCCCGCACCTCCATCGATCACCAGCTCTACGTCCCGGCCATACCGCTCGTGGATCAACTCCGGATCGGTCATATATTCGGTCTCCTCGTCATCCAGCACGGAAGAGGTCAGCAGCGGAGCTCCCAACCGCTCGACGATGGCCCGAGGAATCGAATTGTCCGGAATACGGATCCCGATGGTACGGCGCCGTTCGAGCGCCTTGTGCGGCATACGCGACGATGCATCCAGCAGGAAGGTGAAAGGCCCCGGCAGATTTTGTTTCAGCAACCGGAACTGGGCGTTATCCACTCGGCAATAGTCGGCAATCCGCCCGAGCGAATCGAACACGACGGAAAACGTCGTGAGATCCTTCCCCTTGATCCGGCGCAGCCGCTCGACGGCCTTCGCCGAACGGATCGAGCAGCCGAAGGCATAGACGCTGTCAGTCGGATAGATCACCACGCCGTCCCTTTCGAGCAGGTTCACCACCCGGTCGATCTCCTTCTCGGAAGGATTCTCGGTATAGATTTTAACCAACATAGGGAGGGCAAATATAGACAAATTATTTAATATTCCGACGATTCAACTCCGCACTATAAGCCCGGGCATTAGCCAGATGTTCGCCGTACGTGCGGGCGAAACTGTGATAACCGTCGAAAGTCGGGCGGGCACAGAAGAAAAGATAGTCGTGGTTCTCGAAGTTCAGCACCCCATTGATCGCAGCGACCGAAGGCATCGCGATCGGCGACGGCGGCAGCCCCTTGTTCAGGTAGGTGTTATACGGCGAAGGGGTTCTCAAGTGCTTGTGCAGAATCCGGCGAAGCGAAAAATCCTGCAACGCATATTTGACCGTCGGATCTGCCTGCAAGGGCATCCCTTTCCGCAGGCGGTTGATATAGACTCCCGCCACACGGGGCATTTCGTCGGCCTTGTTGGTCTCTTCGGTGACGATCGAAGCCAGCGTCATCACCTCGTCCCGGCTCAAACCGCTGCGTCGGCGGGCGGCATCCCGCTCCGGAGTCCAGAAACGGTCGTACTCCTTGCGCATGCGGCGCACGAAATCCTCGGGCGAAACCGTCCAATAAAATTCATAAGTATTGGGGATAAAGATCGAAAAGAGCTGCAGGCTGTCGGTCCCGACCTCCCGGGCGAGCTGCGGGTCGGTCAGCGCCCGCATCAGCTCCGCAGAATCGGCATCGAGCTGGCGGGCCAGCCGCGAAGCGAGGAACGCACGGGTACGGGCATAGTTGAGCGTAACGCGCACGGGCGTCTGCATCCCCAGTTTGAGCATCCGGGCGATTTCGACGACGTTCATTCCGGGTTCCAGTACGTAGTGCCCCGGTTTGAAGGAGCGCTCCAACTCCAGGCGGCCGGCATACCGGTCGAAAGCCCAGTGATGGTCCGTACGGGGACGCAGGGAGTCGAGCAGCCCCGGGTAGTCCGTGCGGGCGCTTATATAAAGGTCGCTCCGCTCCCGGACGGCATCTCCGAAAAACTGAAAGATGAAAACCAAAGCCACCGTTGCCCCGACTGCAACCGCAGCAATAAACACGACAAGCAATCTTTTTTTCGCCGTCATTCTCTTCATTCATTAACTCTCCCCGCACCGCCCTCCGAGACACATCCAGGCAGCCTTTTCGGCATCCGGCTCTCGAAAAACAGCGACAAAATCGCAGATAGTTCCTTTTTTCTTTGCAAAGATACAAAAAATTCGTACTTTTGTGCTGGGGTAAGTCTTATACGACCAGCTCCCACAGACTCCCCCAGGTGAGGAATCAAGCAAGGGTATGTGGTCGTAGCGGTGCGATATAAGTAGCTTACCCTTTTTTTGTGTACCCGCCCATTTCCGGCCGACTTCAAAAACCGTCGATACCAATTCAGGGAACAATCATAAGCAATACCGGGAAATACATATTTCCCGGTATTGCTGTATTCCTTTCGTTTCAGCATCGAATCGAGCAACGAAACCTCTGCGGGACAAATATTATAATACGAATAATATTCAGCGCTGCAAATATCCGACTTACTAAAAATCAATTGATTTTCGGCAAAAAACGATCAGTTGTTAGCCAGCGCGATCGCAGCGATCGCCTCCACCACGACCGGACAGCGCAAGGCGATGCAGGCGTCGTGCCGCCCTTTGACGACGAACTCTTCCATCCGTCCCGTCGCAAAATTGAACGTATATTGTTTCTTCGCGATGCTGGAAGTAGGTTTGACAGCGACGCGGAACACCACGGGATTGCCGTTCGAGATACCGCCGTTGATGCCGCCCGCTCCGTTGGTAGCGGTTTTTCCCTCTCCGTTCACAAAACAGTCGTTATGCTCCGAACCTTTCATACGGGCTGCGGCGAATCCGTCGCCGAACTCGATGCCCCGCACCGCCGGAATCGAAAATGCCAGGTGAGCCAATTGCGATTCGAGCGAATCGAAGAACGGCTCGCCCAATCCGACGGGCACCTTGTCGCAGGTACACTCAATGACCCCGCCTACGGAATCCAACTCCCGGAGCGTGCGGTCAATCAGCTCGTCCCAGAGCGTCGGGGCACCCTCGGCGCCCAATTCCTTCCCCGGCTCGCAATTCAGCCGCTCGCGGGGAATACCGCCCAGCTCGGTGATCCGGGCCCGGATTTCGATCGGGCCGATCATCTTCTTAGCCACGACTCCGGCCGCCACCAGCGTCAGCGTCAGCCGCCCCGAAAAATGGCCGCCGCCCCGCAGATCGTTGAAGGCACGGTATTTCCGTTCCGCCACGAAATCGGCATGGCCCGGACGGGGCGTCGCGCGAAAGTCCGAATAGTCGCCCGAACGGGTATTGCTGTTGCGAAATACGATCGTGAGCGGAGCACCCGTAGTGTGCCCGTCGCAGACGCCGCTTACGATCTCCGGCAAATCGCTCTCCTTACGGGGCGTGCTTCCCTTCGCACCGCTGCGGCGACGGTCGAGATCCGCGAGGAAATCCTCGCGCGAAAGCGGCATGCCCGCAGGCACGCCGTCGAGCACCACGCCGATCAGCGGACCGTGCGACTCCCCGAAAATCGAGAGTCTGAATTTTGTTCCGTATGAATTCATAGCCAATTAAATTTCTTCGAGTTTACTTCAGTCGTCCGGCCCGTTCATCGTTTCCGCGCTTCGCCGCACGGAAAGCGTTCTTTCCGCCGGAACGGAAATACCATCTGCCCGCCCCGCTACTCCTGCCGGGCGAGCAGATCGAGGAACGAAGGAAACGACTTGTCGATGCACTTCACGTCGTCCAGCCGCACCGGCTCCGGCGTGAACAACCCGGCGACGATCAGGCTCATGGCAATCCGGTGGTCGTTGTGCGAACGGACATCTCCTCCATGCAACGGCCCGCCCGTAACGAACATCTCGTCGCCCCGGATGTCGATCCGCGCCCCCAGCGTCCGGAACTCGGCATAGATCGTTTCGGCCCGATTGCTCTCCTTCTGCGTCAGACGTCCGACACCCGCGATACGGCTCGTACCGTCGCAATGGGCAGCCAGCACCGCAAGGATCGGGAACAGATCGGGGCAATGCCTGGCATCGACCTCGAAAGCCTTCAGCCGCCGGCCGGTCGCAGTAACGGAGATGTTCTGCAAATCTCCCGGCATATCGCCCCTTGCGGATGCGTCCGCAGGCGCGACGCTCACATCGGCACCGCACGAACGCAAGATGTCGAGTATCTTTTCATCGGCCTGCAGCGAATCGAGCCGCATATTGCGCAGCGTAATTCCCTCGGTCCGCCCCAGCGACGAAGCGACGGCTCCGGCCACCGCGAAATAGGCGGCAGAACTCCAATCCGCCTCCAGGAAGAGGTCCGAAGGACGGTACTCCTGCCCGCCCGGTACCGAAAATACGATTTTCGAAGGCGTCCCGCCACACACCCCGTCGTAAAACGCCTCCCTATTGAGTCGGACACCGAACCGAGTCAGCGTCCGCAAAGTAAGCTCCAGGTAGGGAATGCTCGACGGCTCGGTTACCGTCAGCACGGTCGCATCCTGCAACAACGGCAAAGTCATCAGGAAACCCGATACGGTCTGCGAACTCTCCCGCCCCGAAAAGGCGATCTCACGACGGGTAATACCGCCCTCGATCCGAAACGGAAGATACCCCTCCTCACGGGCAGAACAATGCACGCCGGCTTCGCGCAGCGCGGCGACCGCCTCGTGCAGATTGCGCTTCAGAATACTGCCATGCCCGGAAATTTCCACCGGGGCACCGCCGTTCAAAGCGGAAATATGGGATGCCAGCGGAGTCAACAGCCGCGTGAGCAGCCCCGATTCGCCGGTTTCGATCTTCGTGCAACGTCCCAAGCGCTCCGCTCCGACACCCTCGATATGCAGCGTCGTACCGTCCGACGCAATCCGGCAGCCCATACCCCGGATGACCTCGACGGCTCCGACTATATCGTTGCAAGGGGCGTAATTGGCGAGCCGGCTCTCTCCCGCAGCCAGCGCAGCAGCCAACACGGCCCGCTGGGCCACGCTCTTGGAACAAGGAACGGCAACCGTCGTCCGACGGAACTCGCGAAATCCCTCGAAAGGATAATTTTCGGCCGAAAGCAGCCGCTCCATCTCCTCGCGGGTATATTGCCCCGACGCCGTGGCGTTGGATGCTCCAGCTGAAACATACGTATAAGGCGCACCGAGCTTCAGGCAGAGCAGACGGGTGAATTTCCCGGCTTCGCCCATCGAAAAAGCGACCAACTGCGGACGCTCCGCAGCGGCGGCACCCTCGAAAAGCGCTCCGTCGGCTTGCAGGTCATACAAACGCATCGTACGGGCGGCATCCGAAATATTCCGGGCCGTCGTGACGATCTTCACCAGATCGGCCCCCTTCGTGCGACACAGCCGGGCGATCCCCTTCAGCTCGTCGAGGGAGGGAGTTCCCTCGAAATCGTGGAACGAAACGATCAGCCGGCACCCGTACTCGCGGGCGAGCGTACGAATATATTCCAGATGCTCGTCGGGCGCTTCGATCTCTATATCGACATAACGCGCCCCCCTGCGGATCGCCGCCTCGAGCTGCTCGCGGGCGAATGTCTCGGAAGATTTCACAGGTGGCAATCAGGTTCGGCCGAATCTCCACGAGCCGCTCGACCTCTTCGACCGAAAGACGGCAAAGGTCCGCCCGGAGTTCGGCCATTTCACACGATTCGAGGATCGCCCGGCAATCCCCGAAACTCTTTTCCTGTACGCTAACGCAGATCACGGGCGACCTCCTCCAACTGTTTTAACGGAATCGCACGATCCACCACCACCCCCACCGCACGGGGCAGGATGAAATGAATGGCATCGCCCTCCACCTTCTTATCTTTTTCCAACGCTTCCAGCAAAACACCGATAGCTATGGGCGACTGGGTGGGAAGCCCGACCTTCTTCAAATCCTCCGCCAGACCGACCGCCAGTCCCGCCGGGGCGAGTCCCAGCCGTTCGGATACCCCGGCAGCCAGCACCAGACCGATCGCCACGGCTTCGCCGTGCATGATCGGACAATTTTTCTCGATGGCGTGAGCGAAGGTATGCCCCAGATTCAGCAAGCGCCGCTCCCCCTTCTCGAAAGCATCCCGCTCCACTACGGCACACTTGTATAACGCCGTTTTGCGAATGATTTCGGTAAGCTCCTCCTGCCCGTACACACATTCGCCCCCGCAACAGGTTCCCGCTTTCCGCAAGTGGGCCTCCATCCGGGCGAAATAATCCACGGCCTTGCGATAGTATTCCGCATCGAACAGGATGAAAGTCTTCAGGACTTCGGCGATTCCGGCCCGGAACTCCCGGGGCGAAAGCGTCCGCAGCGCATCGGTGCAGATATAGATCCATTCAGGCTGGGTGATCGTACCGACCATATTCTTATAGGCATGGAAATTCACGCCGTTCTTACCCCCGATCGAAGCGTCCACCTGCGCCAGCAGCGTCGTAGGTACGAAACCGAACCGAATACCCCGTTTGTAAACCGACGCCGCGAAACCGCAGAGGTCGGTCGTGATGCCGCCGCCCACGCCCACGAGAAACGAACTCCGGTCGGCTCCCCGCTCCAGCAACTGTTCGATAATATATTCTACCGTAGCGAAGGTTTTAACCTTCTCGGAGGTCTGGATCGGAATGAGTTCATACCGTTCGAAAAGGCCGAAAAAGGGCTTCAGGTTGCTGTCGATAACGACGAAAACCCGTCGGCCCTGCGGAATCAGGGCATCCAAACCGCTGAAATCGGATGATATATGAAGATTGCTCACGTTTATTCGAAATTGTTTGTCCCGACAAATTTAGGAATTTTATGCCCGAAATAAAAAAGCGAAAAAAATTTTGTCATTTTCCGAAAAATGCGATACATTTGTCCCGTTAAATACCCTGGACGGATATTCGACGACAAAAACGATATGCAACACGTTCAGTTTACATACTCCTATTATTATTACCTTTATTCGGGCCGAGTAAAGGCGGGAGTTTGCGTGTTGTAAAGTTCGATCGACAGAATTACGAATTTAGATCATAGCTCCTGCCTTGAGGCGGGAGCTTTTTTGTTTTCAGTATGAAAAAACAACAACCTGCGGAGCTTGGCGGCTCCGAAGAAACGAAACCGGCGAAACCGACCGTCACCCCGGCCCGCCGGGTGGAAAACGTCGAGGAGTACTACTTCTCCGTGAAACTGAAAGAGGTGGCCCGGATGAACGAATCCGGCACACGTGTCATCAACTTGGGGATCGGCAGCCCGGACCTGCCCCCGTCGGCCGAAACCGTGCAGGCGCTCTGCCAGGCGGCAGCGCGGCCCGACACGCACGGGTACCAACCTTACGTAGGTATTCCGGAACTGCGTGCGGAGTTCGCCCGGTGGTATAAGAGATGGTACGGCGTGGACCTGGCCCCTGCTAACGAAATCCTGCCCCTGATCGGCAGCAAGGAGGGTGTGATGCACATTTCGCTGGCCTTCCTGAACGAAGGCGACGGGGTACTCATACCCAATCCGGGCTATCCGACCTACGCCTCGGTGTCGAAGCTCACCGGCGCCCGCATCCTGCCCTACGCCCTGAAAGAAGAGAACGACTGGCAGCCCGATTTCGAAGCGCTGGAGAAAATGGACCTGTCCGGTGTGAAACTGATGTGGTGCAACTACCCCAACATGCCTACGGGAGCCAACGGTTCGCGGGAGCTGTTCGAAAAACTCGTCGCCTTCGGCCGCAGGCACAACATCGTGATCTGCCACGATAACCCATACAGCTTCATCCTGAACGACCGCCCGTTAAGCATTTTGAGCGTGCCGGGAGCCAAAGAGATCTGCATCGAACTCAACTCCATGAGTAAAACCTTCAACATGCCCGGCTGGCGTATCGGAATGGTGGCGACCAATTCCCGGTTCCTGGAGTGGATCCTGCGCGTGAAGAGCAACATGGACTCCGGAATGTTCCGTCCGATGCAACTGGCCGCCGTCGAAGCGCTGAAAGCCCCCGACAGCTGGTACCAACGGATGAACGAGGTATATCGCCGCCGACGCGCACTGGCTGCCCGGATTCTGGAAACCCTCGGCTGCGATGTCCGCGACGACCAGGTGGGAATGTTCCTCTGGGGACGGGTGAACGATACCCTCGCGGCGCAACTCACGGCTGCCGGGGAGTGCCCGAACGGTGTCGGGGAAGCCATCTGCAACCGGGTGCTGTACCAGTCGCGAGTCTTCGTCACTCCGGGCTTCATCTTCGGCTCGGAAGGGCGGAACTACATCCGCATCTCGCTCTGCTGCAACGAGGAGATGTTGCAGGAGGCACTCGACCGGATCACGACGACCCGAACAAAACAGAAT
>OGKN01000591.1_pt1 | contig 16867 bp, 11 predicted proteins | sample 1572511 | NCBI WGS metagenome assembly OGKN01 (sample SAMEA2582150, study PRJEB24529) | metagenome | reverse complement strand
TTATAGATATTTTGATATAGATTGGCCTCTTGCATTAATAAGTGTTACCCTGACATGAAGCGATATATATACTCATGTTGGGGTACCTTTTATTCGAGGAGCTATGTGAAAATTGATTTATTTAGATAATATGAATTTTAATACTGAATTAAAAAAAAATATAGGTTGTAACATCGTATATAGTAGTTCTGATGGAGGTAATTACTCAATTATTCTTATGGAATTTGATAGTGGGAATCGTATAATGACATATTGCTATTGGGAAGTTCAGAAAGATGGAAAATGAATTGCTACATCAGAAGATGATATTACAGCTGTCATGGTTTGATGGCACGAACAATTTGACTTTTCGAGAGTCAAAAGGTTGTGGATCTTGAAATAGATGAATCACTTAATTTATTCATTGAAGTAGAGGATGGGTTGAAATAAAGTAAATTTTTCATTTTGGTGATTATGAGAAAAGTGATTATTTCTTTGATATACGTATCAATAGTATTGACTATTCCCCTGGCAGTTGCCTGTCAGGGGGTAAATTTTACCTACCAATGCTATGAATTACAAAGATAAATATATTCTTTTTTATTTGGAAGGGAAAAAAGCGCTGAGTGAAAAGAGAGTTAGTAGAATATTAGGTATTTCATATCCAGATGATATGCCTGATGGCTATCATGGACAAGATCCACGAATATGGGTATACATCAAAGATAAGTAATTAGATAAATCAGCTTTTACACAAATAGGTTATGACACTGAAATTAACTAGAATTTTCATTTGAGATATTTTAATGGTGGAGAAAAAATCTGCTGTAATTGATATCATAGCTTGTGGCAGCCTATTAAATTAGAAGATACGTTCCCGCATGAATGCCCTCACAAATTATATGTTCTATTTTGAAGATTACTTTTAAAAAGGGGATGTTAAGACTTATCCTGATAGAAGAAATACTGCATAAAAAGATGCAAGAATATGCAGGAATAATCTTGCTTTTGGATATAAATAGGTGAAATATGCATGATAACTACCAATGTTAGGAGACGTTTCATTTAAAGAAAAGCTTCGTTGGTTTTAAAGGAACGACTCGTTGGTCGGTGAGAAGCACTTCGCTTCATTTAAAGGAATGGGTAAAAAGGTACTTTGAGTGCTTGTTTTGCTCCGGATGTCGTCAGTTACAGAAGAGTTTGAAAATGTTAGATTGAAAGTTAAATGATGAAATACATATTCGGAATTTATGTTTTTGATCTTATCTGTGTTTTATTGATCGCTATAAAGTAAAATCTGTGTGATTCGGAAATATGCCAATCGCGAATCCTTCCGTTTTTCCTGTTCAGTCCGTACTTGTGTTGTATATTTCTGATTCTACGAGATGATTCCTATCCATTCTTCATGTACTGAGAAATGGCTGTTCTGATTGAGGGAAGTTGATTCACATTTAATTTCATTCTCTGTTTTGAGATACACTTTGAAATAAGTGTCAGAGTAACGTTATATTATTAAAAGTACTTAACGAAAGCCCAATCCATCACTTTTTATTTGTTTCTTTGCACCAAATTCGGGAATAGTGTTGTCTTGTGAATCGAGGCAGCACTTAATTTTGCTTAGAAATTAATGGAGAAACTCATTATAAATGCTTGTCCGGTGTGTGGCAGTACGCACTTGAAACGCGTCATGACTTGTACGGATTTTTATGCTTCGGGCGAACAGTTTGAACTGTGTTCGTGTGAAGACTGCGGATTTACGTTCACGCAAGGTGTGCCGGTAGAAGCAGAGATAGGCAAGTATTACGAGACTCCCGATTACATTTCCCACACTGATACGCGCAAGGGCGCGATGAATACCATCTACCATTATGTACGTTCCTATATGCTGGGTCGCAAAGCGCGTCTGGTAGCAAGAGAAGCACACCGTAAAAGAGGGCGTTTGCTCGATATCGGGACGGGAACCGGATACTTTGCCGACACCATGGCACGCCGTGGATGGAAGGTGGAAGCAGTGGAGAAAAGTCCGCAGGCACGTGCTTTTGCAAAGGAGCATTTCGATTTGGACGTAAAACCCGAATCCGCTTTGCAGGAGTTTGCTCCCGGCAGTTTTGATGTGATCACCCTTTGGCACGTGATGGAGCATCTGGAACACCTCAATGAAACATGGGAAATGCTTCGTGAACTGCTGACAGAGAAAGGGATGCTCATTGTGGCAGTGCCCAACTGTTCTTCCTATGATGCAGGACGTTATGGTGAATATTGGGCGGCATACGATGTCCCCCGCCATCTCTGGCATTTCACTCCCGTCACTATTCAGCAGCTGGCTTCCCGTCATGGATTCATTATGGCGGCTCGTCATCCGATGCCGTTCTATGTATCGATGTTGAGTGAGAAACATCGCGGCAGTTCGTGCAGTTTCCTCAAAGGGATGTATGTGGGGACGCTTGCGTGGTTCAGCACGTTGGGGCGGAAAGAACGGAGCAGTTCGATGATTTACGTATTCCGGAAAAAAAGATAGCGCATGGGAAATAAAAACAGATATAAGTCGAAGTCACTGTTCGATATGCAATTCATAACGTCCAGTATCAGTACGACATTGGTGTTGCTGCTGTTGGGGCTGGTTGTGTTCTTTGTGCTCACAGCGCACAATATGTCTGTATACGTCCGCGAAAATATCAGTTTCTCCGTTCTTATCAGTGATGACATGAAGGAGGCGGATATTCTGAAACTCCAGAAGAAACTGAATCAGGAACCTTTTGTGAAGCAGTCCGAGTACATCTCCAAAAAACAGGCTCTGAAAGAGCAGACGGAGGCGATGGGCACCGATCCCGAAGAGTTTCTTGGCTATAACCCTTTCACGGCCTCCCTTGAAATCAAACTTCACTCCGATTATGCCAATTCCGACAGTATCGCGAAGATAGAGAAAATGATCAAGAAGAACTCTAACATACAGGATGTGCTCTATCGGAAAGAGCTGATCGATGCCGTCAATGAGAATATACGGAACATCAGCCTTGTGCTGCTGGCGCTGGCGGTGGTGCTCACCTTCATATCCTTTGCACTGATTAACAATATGATACGGCTTGCCATCTACTCCAAGCGGTTCCTCATTCATACCATGAAGCTGGTGGGTGCCAGCTGGAGTTTTATCCGCGGACCTTTCCTGCGGAAAAACGTGTGGAGCGGCGTATTGGCAGGTATGCTTGCCGATGCCATTCTGATGGGAACTGCCTACTGGGCGGTGACGTACGAGCAGGAGCTGATTCAGGTCATCACACCCGAAGTGATGCTCATTGTCTGCGGCAGCGTGCTGGTATTCGGAATAGTGATAACGTGGTTGTGTGCTTACATCTCGATGAATAAATATCTGAGGATGAAAGCCAATACCTTATATTATATTTAGGAGAATAACATATAGTTGGAAATTTAGTAACTTGTAACAAAATAAGCTTATGTCTGACAAACAGAAATTTGCCTTCGATAAAGTGAACTTTATCTTGCTCGCGATAGGGATGGCGATTGTCATTATCGGATTTCTATTGATGACGGGACCTACGTCGTCCGAAACGGTTTTCGAACCGGATATTTTCAGTGTACGCAGAATCAAGGTAGCACCTGTTGTTTGCCTGTTTGGCTTTATATCGATGATATACGCAGTGTTGCGTAAACCTAAAACAAAAGAATAATAAAAAGAAATTATGAGTTGGTTGGAAGCAATGATCCTCGGATTGATTCAGGGATTGACAGAGTATTTGCCTGTAAGCAGCAGTGGTCATCTGGCCATCGGATCGGCATTGTTTGGGATACAAGGGGAAGAGAATCTGGCATTTACGATTGTCGTGCATGTAGCTACCGTATGTAGTACGCTGGTGATTCTGTGGAAAGAGATTGACTGGATTTTCAAAGGATTATTCAAGTTTCAGATGAACGATGAGACTCGTTATGTGATCAATATCGTGATTTCGATGATACCGATTGGTATTGTAGGCGTATTCTTTAAAGATTATGTAGAAGCTATTTTCGGTTCGGGACTGATGATTGTAGGCTGCATGCTGTTGCTGACTGCTGCCCTGCTGTCATTCTCGTACTATTATAAGCCACGTCAAAAGGATAAGATTTCGATGAAAGATGCCTTTATCATTGGTCTGGCACAGGCTTGTGCGGTGTTGCCGGGGCTGTCCCGTTCGGGATCTACTATTGCTACGGGACTTCTGTTGGGAGATAACAAGGCAAAACTGGCGCAGTTCTCTTTTCTGATGGTGATCCCTCCCATTCTCGGGGAAGCGTTGCTTGATAGTGTAAAGATGATGAAAGGTGAAGATGTAGTGGGGGATATCCCTGCGTTATCATTGGTTGTTGGCTTTCTGGCGGCTTTTGTAGCCGGTTGCCTTGCCTGCAAGTGGATGATTAATATTGTGAAGAAAGGAAAGCTGATCTACTTTGCCATCTATTGTGCAATAGCGGGATTGGCAGTAATTATTACGCAGTTGTAAGTCGTGAGTCATTTTACTCCCACTCACAACTCGTTATTTATAACTCTATAACGTGAATTTTAAAAAAGGAGAAGTACTGTTTTTCAATAAACCTCTCGGCTGGACATCATTTAAGGTAGTAGGACACGTCCGCTATCATATCTGCCGCCGGATAGGAGTGAAAAAACTGAAAGTAGGTCATGCCGGAACGCTCGATCCTCTCGCCACGGGAGTGATGATCCTCTGCACCGGCAAGGCTACGAAACGAATAGAAGAATTTCAGTATCATACCAAGGAATATGTAGCCACGCTCCGGCTGGGCGCTACCACTCCCTCGTACGACCTGGAACATGAAATAGATGCCACCTACCCTACCGGACATATCACCCGGGAGCTGGTGGAAGAAACACTGACGCACTTCCTTGGTGCCATCGAGCAGGTGCCCCCTGCCTTTTCCGCCTGCATGGTGGACGGCAAGCGCGCTTACGAGCTGGCACGTAAAGGCGAAGAGGTGGAACTAAAGGCGAAGCAACTTGTTATTGATGAGATAGAGTTGCTTGAATGCCGTCTGGACGATCCGGAACCGACGATCCGAATCCGCGTGGTGTGCAGCAAAGGGACGTATATCCGTGCCCTGGCCCGTGACATCGGCGAAGCGCTTCAGAGCGGAGCCCATCTGACGGAACTGATCCGCACACGTGTGGGGGATGTCCGTCTGGAAGATTGCCTGGACCCCGAACACTTTAAAGAGTGGATCGACCGGCAGGAAATAGAAAACGACGAAGATAATAATTAACGTAATAAGGAATAGATATGAAGCTATCACAATTCAAATTTAAGTTACCCGAGGATAAAATCGCTTTGCATCCTACGAAGTATAGAGATGAGTCGCGCTTGATGGTGTTGCACCGTCGTACTGGAGAGATTGAACACAAGATGTTCAAGGATGTTTTGAACTACTTTGATGATAAAGACGTATTTATATTCAACGATACAAAGGTATTCCCGGCACGTCTGTATGGTAATAAGGAGAAGACGGGAGCTCGTATCGAAGTATTCCTGTTGCGTGAGCTGAACGAAGAACTCCGTCTGTGGGATGTGCTGGTAGATCCTGCCCGTAAAATCCGTATCGGCAACAAGTTGTATTTCGGTGCCGACGACTCGATGGTAGCGGAAGTAATAGACAACACCACTTCCCGCGGGCGTACGCTCCGTTTCCTTTATGACGGACCGCACGATGAGTTCAAGAAAGCCCTCTATGCTCTGGGTGAGACTCCCCTGCCCCATTCCATCATCAACCGTCCTGTAGAGCCGGAAGATTCGGAACGTTTCCAGTCCATCTTCGCCAAGAACGAAGGTGCGGTAACTGCTCCGACAGCCAGCCTGCACTTTAGTCGTGAGCTGATGAAGCGTCTGGAAATCAAAGGTATTGATTTCGCTTATATCACCTTGCATGCCGGTCTGGGCAACTTCCGTGATATCGACGTAGAAGACCTGACGAAGCATAAGATGGACTCCGAGCAGATGATTGTAAACGCGGAAGCTGTCAATACGGTCAACCGTGCCAAGGATAAGGGTAAAAACGTGTGTGCCGTAGGTACAACCGTGATGCGTGCTATCGAAAGTGCGGTGAGCACCGACGGACATTTGAAAGAGTTTGAAGGCTGGACCAACAAGTTCATCTTCGCCCCGTACGAATTTTCGGTGGCCGACGCCATGGTGACCAACTTCCAGCTTCCCTACTCGACCCAACTGATGATGGTTTCGGCATTCGGAGGTTACGACCTGATAATGAATGCCTACAAAATAGCCAAAGAAGAGGGCTACCGCTTCGGAACTTATGGCGACGCCATGCTGATTCTTTAGGAAAAATCACTATCTTTGCAGAGGACAGGGAGGCGGTCGGCGATCTTTGCGTGCAAACTCCGCGCGATTGCGCTCTTCCTCACTGTCTTTGCGAAAGACAAAACTCTCGTGAAGAGAGGCTCGGCAGCACAACAATGCGAAAACACGCATTGTGCCGGTTGCATTCTCTTCACCGCACAAACATAAAAAAACAACGGTTTCGATCGGCGAGGACCGCAACCGAACTTGTCTGAACGGGCCCGCATAGAAAACGAAGAAAAACATTCAACAATGGCATCGAACAGGATACTATACGTATGTCAGGAGGTCGCTCCATACGTCCCGGATACGGAAGGTGCGCTTCTGTGCCGGAAACTTTCGCAGGCGATGCAGGAGCGCGGCAACGAAATCCGCACGTTCATGCCCCGATACGGCTGCATCAACGAACGGCGCCATCAACTGCATGAGGTGATCCGGCTCTCGGGTATGAACCTCATCATCGACGACAACGACCATCAGTTGATTATCAAGGTCGCTTCGATTCCGTCGGCCCGGGTACAGATCTATTTCATCGACAACGACGACTATTTCGCCCGCAAGGCGATTCTCCGGGATGCCGACGAAAGCTATTTCGAAGACAACGACGAACGGGCCATCTTCTTCGCCCGAGGCGTGCTCGAGACGGTCAAGAAACTGCGCTGGACGCCTACGGTCGTCCACTGCCACGACTGGTTTTCGGGCATCGTCCCGATCTATCTGAAAAAGGTCTTCGCCGACGACCCGATCTTCAAAGAGGTCAAGATCGTCGTTTCGCTCTACGGCGACGGTTTCGACAAACCGCTGAACGCAGGAATGAAGGAGAAAATCGCCAACGAAGGCGTCAAAGACAAAAAACTGTCGATCCTCGACACCCCTTCATACGAAAACCTCTGCCGTTACGTTATGGAGTATGCCGACGGCATCATTCTGGCTTCCGATGCGGTAAACCCCGAAGTTGCCGAGCTGGCCCGCAACAGCGGCAAACCGCTCCTGGAATACCAGTCGCCCGACGCAGAGGACTTTTTCGACAACTACAACCGATTCTATGATTCGATCCAGTAAAATACGCCGGGCCGCCGAATTGGCCGCCGTTCTCACCGCAGCGGGCATAGTCTTCTTTACAGGTTGCACGAAAGTGGACGACCGGCTGGGCGCAGGCTACCAACCGGGGGATCAGCAGATGAAGATCGGTCTGAAAGTTTTCGCGCTCGCACCCGACGCCGAGCGGCCCTATTTCGAAACTCGACTCTACAAAACCGACTCTCTCAAGGCTTCCAACCTGGGAGAGGGGTATTTCGGTGTGATGCACGACGAAACTTTCGGGCGTCGCACGGCAGGTTTCCTGACCCAATACCGCGCCGTAGCCCTCTCCGATACGACCGGATTCGGTTACCAGCCCATTTTCGACTCGATCGAACTCAAAATCAAAATCTCGAACTACGGAGGCGACACCCTCAAGCCGATGACGTACAACGTCTATGAGGTGATTTCGAACGATTACCTCAATCCCTCACTGACAGCCCCGGCCGGAGCAGGCAGCGTCGCCGACACCCTTTTCTACCCGACCTTCGATCCGACCCCCTACCTCAACCCCAACCCGGTATTCACCTTCACCTTCCCCAACGGCACGACGACGGGACCGGCCACGGAGTACGTCACCCTGCAGCCTACGCCCGAAGGACGGGGGCTCATCAAGCGTCTGATGCTGCTCGAAGGCAAGTACAAGGGCGATATGACGATCTACCGCAATCCGGAGCTTTGGGTGGACTATTTCAACGGTATTTACATCAAGCCGGCCCAGGAAGATCCGTCGGGAGAAGGGAACCTGTTCGCTACGAACCTCGCGGAGTCGGGTCTTCTGATGTACACCCGCAGCCGGAACAGAACCGACCCGACGCTGATCCAGGATACGATCACGGCCAGCTACCTCTTCTACCGCGAAGACGATCCCTACGGCAATGTTTCGATCAACACCATCCGGCATGATTACACCGGCTCCAAGATCAATCCGGCCGACATCGACGAGCGGAACGAACAGCGGCCCCTGAACCCCAACGTATATGTCGAAGGGATGGACGGCGTAATCACGGAGCTGACCCTCACGGACGCCCTGTTCGAAGGAATCGAAGCCCTCTACAAGGAGGTTACGGACGAATCGGGCATGCCTTACACCTCGATCGCCATCAACCAGGCGGAACTGATGATCTACCTCGAAAAGAGCGATTACGATTGGGAAAAGATCGACGTGGGAGCCATCACTCCCCTGCTGGACGCATCATTCGAGCGCTTGGGCCTCTATGCCGATTACAAGCACGTACTGGGCATTTCGGATTACTATTACACCTACGAAAGGCTCTATTCAAGCCAGAACTTCCAGTTGCCGTACGGAGGTTACCTCAACCGCAGCCAAGGCTGTTATGTCATGGACATCACCAGTCACCTGCAGGAGGTATGGAACGGCTACCTGAAATCCCAGGGAATCGAAACCGGCGGCAGCCAAACGGAGAATCCCGCCCCCCGGACGATCTACATCGGACCCGAAGCCTACGGGCTCTTCACGATGCCCTATACATCGGCACAAGGCATGGAAAATACCGCAAACAACGCGCCGATCAAGCTGCGCCTGATTTACACGATGATAAAATAGCGAAGCACCTGCGGATAACCTAAGTACGAACTTAGGTTATCTTGCGTTAGTGAAAAGATACTGAATGTTATGCAGGAAAATTTAGTAATAGTCGAGTCCCCGGCCAAAGCCAAGACCATCGAAAAATTCCTGGGCAAGGATTTCGTCGTCAAGTCGAGCTTCGGGCATATCCGGGACCTCTCGAAAAAAGATCTCGGCGTCAATCTGGACAAGGACTACGAACCGGTCTATGAAATTCCGAGCGACAAACGCAAGGTTGTCGAGGAACTTTCGTCGCTGGCCAAGAAGACCAAGACCGTCTGGCTCGCGTCCGATGAAGACCGCGAAGGAGAGGCGATCGCCTGGCACCTCGCAGAGGTTCTCGGCCTGCCGATCGACCAAACCAAGCGAATCGTTTTCCACGAAATTACCAAACCGGCAATTCTGGCAGCCATCGAATCGCCCCGCACGATCGATATGAATCTGGTAAATGCCCAGCAGGCACGCCGCGTGCTGGACCGCCTGGTCGGATTCGAGCTATCGCCCCTGCTTTGGAAAAAGGTGCGGCCCCAACTCTCGGCCGGACGCGTACAGAGCGTCGCCGTACGGCTGCTGGTAGAGCGGGAGCGGGAGATCATCGCATTCCGCTCGACGCCCTACTACCGTGTCGTAGCACAGTTCTACGCCGCCGCCGATCCCGATAAAACCCTTTTCAAGGCGGAACTGTCCACCCGCTTCGATACCCGCGAGGAAGCAGAGACTTTCCTGCGCAGCTGCATCGACGCCCGGTTCACCGTCGCCAAAGCCGAGGAAAAACCGGCACAGCGCTACCCCGCGCCTCCGTTCACGACCTCGACGCTCCAGCAGGAGGCGGGCCGCAAACTCGGAATGTCGGTATCGCAGACGATGTCCGTGGCGCAGCACCTCTACGAGCAGGGTTTGATTACCTACATGCGTACCGACTCGGTAAATCTCTCGAAGCAGGCGATCGGCCAGTGCAAGGAGGAGATCATCAAACTTTTCGGTGAGAAATATTCGTCGGCACATAATTACAAGACAAAAACCAAAGGCGCACAGGAAGCCCACGAGGCGATCCGCCCGTCGTATATCGAGCGGCAGACGATCGAAGGCACTCCCGCCGAAAAGAAGTTGTACGACCTGATCTGGAAGCGGACGGTCGCCTCGCAGATGGTTCCTGCGGAGCTCGACCGCACCACGATCGTCATCGATATCTCCGGTTCGGACGCCCAGTTCGTCGCCACGGGCGAAGTGATCCGTTTCGACGGATTCCTGAAACTCTACTCGGAATCCACGGACGAGGAGCCGGGCGAAGAGGGATCGGGCATCCTCCCCAAAATGGCCCAAGGCGAGAGCGTCAATCCCGCGCAAATTACGGCCACGGAACGCTTCACCGCACCGCCGGCCCGCTATAACGAGGCTTCGCTCGTAAAACGGCTCGAAGAGCTCGGCATCGGACGTCCTTCGACCTATGCGCCGACCATCACGACGATCATCAACCGCGGGTACGTGGTCAAACAGAACAAGGAGGGCCAGAAACGCAGCTACGTGCAACTTACGCTGACCGGCAGCAAGATCGCCGAAAAAAGGCTTACCGAAACCTACGGCAAGGAGAAAAACCGACTCCAGCCGACCGATATCGGCATGGTGGTCAATGACTACCTCGAATCGCAATTCGAGCCGATCATGGACTACAACTTCACGGCCAACGTCGAAAAGGAGTTCGACCGCATCGCCGACGGAGAGATCACCTGGAACAGCATGATCGACGATTTTTACGGTCCTTTTCATAAAATGGTCGATCATGCGACCACGACCCAGACGACCAAAAACAACCAGATACGCATCCTGGGCACCGACCCCACTACGGGGCATACGGTAAAAGCCCGCATCGGCCGCTACGGTCCGATGGTCGAAATCGAAGGCAACGAAGGGGAAAAGAGCCGTTTCGCATCACTCAAGAAGGGGCAGTTGATCGAATCGCTCACCCTCGAAGAGGCTTTGGCGCTCTTCAGCCTGCCCCGCAACCTGGGGCCCTACGAAGGGGAAGATCTGGTCATCGGCATCGGAAAGTTCGGGCCCTACGTGCGGCACGGCAAATCGTTCGCATCGCTCGCCCGCACGGACGATCCCTATACGATCGGCTACGACCGCGCTGCGGAGCTCGTGCGCGAACAGCAGGCCCGCGCCGCTGCAGCGAACACTCCGCTCAAAACCTTCGCCGAAGAGCCCGAACTACTGATTAAAAACGGCCGTTACGGTCCTTATATCGCCTACAAAGGCAAGAACTACCGTATTCCCAAAGGGACCAAACCCGAGGAGATCACTCTCGAAGCGTGCATGAAAATCATTCAAACTTCTAAAAAATAACAAACCCCAAAATTACGATGAAAAAACTGCTGTTACTCGCAGGCCTGGCACTTATGGTGTGCTCCGCATCGGCCAAGAAACCTGCACAGAAGACCCAGGAGGAAGGCTACAAGTTCACCGACTTGACCACCGTACCGACCACTTCGGTCAAAGACCAGCACCGCAGCGGCACCTGCTGGTGTTATTCGGCTCTTTCGTTCCTGGAAAACGAAATTCTGCGGGCCGGCGGGCCGGAGATGGACCTGTCCGAAATGTGGATCGTCCGCAACATGTATTTCGATAAAGGCGTTAAATACGTCCGCCTGCACGGACATCTGAACTTTGCGGAAGGCGGTGCCGCCCACGACGTAATCGAAGGCATCAAGAAATACGGCATCGTACCCCAGGAGGTCTATCCGGGTCTGAACTACGGCACGGAGAAACCGGTCTTCGGCGAGCTCGACGCAGCACTGAAAGCCTACCTGGACGCAGTTATCAAGGCAAGAAACAACGGGGTGCTGACCACGGCCTGGCAAGACGGTCTGAATGCGCTGCTGGACACTTATTTCGGCGTGCGCCCTGAAAAATTCACCTACGAAGGCAAGGAATATACCCCCGAATCGTTCGCAGCGTCGCTGCCGATCAAGATGGACGACTATGTAGACGTAGGTTCCTTCACGCACCATCCGTTCTACACGGAGTTCATCATCGAAGTCCCCGACAACTGGATGTGGGGCACGGTTTACAACGTACCGCTGGAGGAGATGATGGCCGTGGTCGATAATGCCCTGGCCAACGGTTACTCGATCGAATGGGCTACCGACGTCAGCGAAAAGGGCTTCGACCGCATCAAGGCGATCGGAATCATTCCCGAAACCGACATCGACGGCATGGAGGGTACCGAGGCCGAGAAGTGGGGCAAATTGAGCGCCGCCGAGAAAGAGGCCGCCCTCTACAAGTTCGACAAACCCGTCAAGGAGAAGAAGATCACGCAGGAGATGCGCCAGATCGCTTTCGACAACTACGAAACTACGGACGACCACGGCATGGTAATCGTGGGTACGGCCGTCGATCAGCAGGGCAATCCCTTCTTCAAGGTAAAGAACTCGTGGGACGTACGTCCTCCCTACGACGGTTACTACTACTTCTCGCGTCCGTTCGTGGAGTACAAAACCCTGTCCGTTATGGTAAACAAGAACGCCATTCCGCAGGAGATCCGCACCAAACTCGGAATTTAATCCAAAACACAAAATCCAAAACAGAGCCGGTGGATCACCGGCTCTGTTTTTTATTATCGTAAAAGCTCTTTCTGCGCAGATATCCCTATCGTTACGACCAACGCCCGGAGGCACCCGACACCTCCTCGCTCCTGCTCCGTATTCAAGCCAAATCGGACGCGTGCAACGATCCGTCCGAGAGTTCTGTCGTATTTCCCGGATCGAGCGAATGCCCCATCAATTCACCGAAAGAGTCTGTAATCGATATTTTCAAAAAACTCAGATACTCCGTTCCGCATGGGGCCGGTGTCTGAATTTACGAACCTGGTAGAAGAGCAGCACGGCGGCCAGCAGAGAGGCCGTACCGTCGGCAATCGGCATCGACATCCAGACACCCAGCGTACCGAGATGCGGCGGCAAAACAAGGAGCAGCGGGATGAGGAACAGCATCTGCCGCGTGAGGGAGAGGAAAATCGCCTTGTGCGGCTTGCCTATATACTGGAAAAAATTGGAGGTCACGATCTGGAATCCGACGATCGGGAAAACGCACAACACGATCCGCAGCCCCTCGGCCGCCGTAGAGATCATCCGCTCGGCCGCAGCTCCGTCCGCAGCATCGACGAAGAGCATCGCCACCTGCCGGGGAAAGAGCTGTCCCAGCAGGAATCCCGTCGTCGTCACGCAAACCGCACACACGACAGTCTGCCGCAGGACCTTCAACACCCGGTCGTACCGCCGGGCGCCGTAATTGTACCCCACGATGGGCTGCATGCCCTGATTCAGTCCAGAAACGATCATCAGGAAGAGCATCGCCACCCGATAAATGATGCCATACGCCCCGATCGCCACGTCGCCACCGTACTCCCGGAGCGATTTGTTCACGACGATCACTACCGCCGAAGCACAGAGGTGCAGCAGAAACGAAGCCATACCGATAGAAAAGATCTTGCCCACGACCGACGCCTGCAAGCGGAAAATCCCCCGTTCGAACCGGATGAAACTTCCCCGGGAAGAGAAGTGGATGAGCGAAACCGAGAGTGCTGCGACCTGGGCCAGCACCGTCGCGGCCGCCGAACCGCGAATACCCCAGCCGAACCCGAAAATGAACAGCGGATTGAGCAGACAGTTCAACACGACGGCCGTCAGCATAATCGTCATGGCTCTCCTCGGATAACCCGAAGCACGAATCACTTCGTTCAGGCTCAAATACATATGGGTAACGATCGTACCGCCGAGAATGATCTGCATGAAATCGCGTGCATAACCGATCGTGGCATCGCTCGCCCCGAAGAAGCAGAGAATGGGGTCCAGCAGCAACAGACCTACGGCCGTAAAAAGCGCCGCTACCAGAAAATTGAGCAACACCACATTGCCCAACACCCCCTCGGCAGCCTCCCGACGTCCCTGTCCCAGCCGGATCGAGGTGAGCGCCGCAGCACCGATCCCGATCAACGACCCGAAAGCCGACGCGATGTTCATCAGAGGCATCGAAAGCGCCACGCCGGAAATGGCGATCGGACCGACGCCGTGTCCGATGAAAATGCTATCGACGATGTTGTAGAGCGACGAAGAGGTCATCGCGATAATCGAAGGGATCGCATAACGGACGAGCAGCGACGAAATCCGGTCGGAACCTAAACGAAGCGGGGTGACAGCCTGTTTCATCGTTACAAAAATAACAATAACATTCGGAATAACGCCCCGACCGACCGGATTTCGTCGGCAAGAGGTTCGATTTCCGGCCGCCCGATACGAAAAAGGATTTGTGAAACTTCCGGCAAGGAGGAGGGTATTCGTCCCATTTCGGCAAGAAGAAGGTTCCGAATCCTCCGCAGCCGCCCGACATCCCTCCCCGGCGGCAAAACGGTCTGCCAACAGACGATCCGAAATTTCAAGAGCACCGAAGCCCCGCCTCGAAGCTGCCGGGCGGCATCCTTGCATCCGGCGCCGCAGGCACCGCCCCAAGCGTCCGAAAATCAACTCCTCGGCGGAACCTCCATCATAGAACGACAGACACCCCGAAAGTCCCGAACCGAATTACGCCTGCAAGCATAATCACACCAAGATATAGGCTGCAAGAAGCTCCTCCTCCCTCCGAAGTCCGATTTCCAATGCGGATTCCCCGCAAATACGACCCGTCATCCGGCCTTCGTCCGGATCGAAACGCTCGATCCGTAAATCCCGGAGCAGATCGAGGTTCCGCCGCCCCGAATATTTGTAAAGCGTCTCCTTGGCACACCAGAGGGCCGGCAACAACAGCGGACTGTCGGACAACTGCCGCTCTTCGGCAGAAGCAAAGCGGACTGCCGCCCGACCGAAATCGCGGGCAAGCGGCTCGATATCGACGGCACATGGACGGTCGGAGAAGCAGACCGCAACGTATCCGGGGCAGTGGGAAACTCCGATATGGAGAGGATAATTGCATACGACGGGAGCTCCGACCGCATTATATGCGATTTCGGCATCCGGCAGACGACGGTAAACAATCGACCGCCACATCAGAAACTCTTCGCGGCGGGAAGCCGGCTTCAACGCCGCAGCCAACCGAAGATCCCGTTCGGGAACCAGCCGCAGCAACCGTTCCCAGGACAAAACCTTTTCGATACAAAGGATATTATCCATGCAGACGGACTTTGATCTTGTCGATGCGGTGTCCCTCGATCTCCTCCACAGTGAACCGCACACCGTGAGCCGTTACCGTATCCCCCTTTTTCAGGAAGTCGCACTTCAGTTCGAGCATCAGACCGGCCAGTGTTTCGGCACGCCCCTTGACATCGGCGAAAGTACCTTCGGCAATCTCCACAATGCGTTCGAAATCGCCGATATGGGTCTTGCCGTCGAACAGGTAGGTATCTTTGTCCAAACGGGTATAAAACACTTCGTCCTTGTCGCTTTCGTCCGAAATTTCACCCACTACCTCCTCGACGATGTCTTCGAGCGACACGAGGCCCTGCGTCGAGCCGTATTCATCGACGACGATCGCCATGTGGATCTTCTGGTTCTGGAAATCGGCCAGCAGGTCGTTGATCTTCTTGTGCTCCGGCACGAAATAGGGCCTGCGGATCAGTTGCTGCCAGCCGAATTCGTCGCCCCGGTCGATATGCGAAAGCAGATCCTTGACATAAAGCGTTCCCTTAATATTGTCCAAATCGCCCTCGTAAACCGGAATGCGCGAGAAACCCGACCGGATGATGGTCTGCTTGACCTGTTCATAGGAATCCGTGATGGCAACGGCCGTAATATCCACCCGGGGTTTCATGATCTCCTGCACCTCGGTATTGACGAAGCTGACGATGCCCGAAAGCATCCCGTGCTCCTCCTTGGAGGCCGTGCGTGTCATATCGATCGCATCGGCCAGTTCGCCGATGGAAATTTCCTGATGGTGGGCAGCCCGCTCGCTGATACGGTTTCCGGTGCGCACCAGCACATACGACAACGGATAAAAAATCCATCGCAGCACCAAAAGGGGCCGCGCAGCGAAACCGGCGAACCGCAAAGGAATCGTCTGCGCCGCGACTTTAGGCAGAATCTCCCCGAAAAGCAGCAGCAGGAACGTCACGATCACCGTCTTGAAAAGAAACTCGAAACGGGCGAAAGTGAAAAGCGAATCGATGATCTCCGAAGAGAGGATAACGATACCGATATTGACCAGGTTATTGACTACCAGAATCGTAGCCAGCAGCAGATCGGCCTTGCCCAGCAGATTCAGCATCCGCCGGCAAACCGGCGTATCGTGCCGCCGGATCTTGCGCACATCGTTGCCCGAAAGCGAAAAAAAAGCGGTTTCGGAGCCGGAAACCAACGCCGAAACCAATAGCAGGAACAAAGTCACACAACACAGCACCACGACATGAAACGTCATGCCGTGATAGATGATGGCCGCAGCACTATCTTCCAAATCCAATCCGTTTTATGTTAATCGAACAGCGACTCGGAGCGGTTTTCCTCCGCACGCTCCGCAGCACCCTTCTCCTCCTTAAGCACCTCCTTGCGGCCCGCAGGCATCTCGACGATGAACTGCGCCTTACGCGACTGATAAGCCGGTTTGGCGAGGATCTGGTCGATATTGCTGTAACGGGTCGATTTCTCGCCCAGGATCACCTGCTCCAGAGGGCGTGTCTGCGGAGTGGCCTTGCCGGGCTTGCCCACCGGTTCCAACACCGGCTTTCCGGCAGGGTCGCCACCTTCCGGAACAGGCTTGACGATCCGTGCGGGCGGAATGACCGTCTTCATCATCCGCTTCTCCTCGTCGCCCTCGAATCCCGTCGCCACCACCACCAGCTCGATGGCATTGCCCAGCCGGGGTTTCTCGCTCCTACCCC
>OGKN01000502.1_pt1 | contig 19588 bp, 18 predicted proteins | sample 1572511 | NCBI WGS metagenome assembly OGKN01 (sample SAMEA2582150, study PRJEB24529) | metagenome | reverse complement strand
GCATTAATGATGATATCATCTCAAAAGAGATTATACCTATGATTAAGAAGGTTGCAATGAAAAGTTTCGAAGGGAAGATCAGCAGTTTCGAACTCTTGATCTTCACGTCGGCCGAAGGATCGATCAACCGCACGCAATCCACGGCCGAAGCCGCTCGCTGATCGAACTGTCCGGGCAGGCACTCCACGGCCAGAAAACTGTTGCCGCCCAGATCGCACGAATCCGTCACGGCATCGGTAACCACCTCGCCGAAGACCCTGTAACGGCTCTTCTCCAGCAATTCGTCCGAAAAACCGAACAGGTCGTACACGTTCAGCAGCCGCAGGCTGCCGAGCGAAAGGTTCAGGTTGGCATTCAGGTCGCGGAGCAGACTTTCGGCCTCGACCCGGAATTCGGGGTATTTCTCAACGAAAATACGGTAACTCTTCATTATCTTATTTTTGACTTTATTTCACAAATCTGTCGGCCCACTTGGCGGCATACTCCTCGCCGGTCACACCGACGAAAGTCACGTGTCCCATCTTGCGCTTGGGCTTGGAAACGGTCTTGCCGTAAATATGGACATACACACCGGGGCGATTCTCCCGGGCAAGCGCCTCGGCCCGCTCCAGATCCTGTCCCAGGATGTTTTTCATCACGGTAGGGGCCTTCAGCTGCGGCTCTTCGAGGGGCATATCGAGCAGGTAACGGCACAACTCCCGGAACTGGTTGGTCGTCGAACCCTCGATGGTCCAGTGCCCGCTGTTGTGAGGTCGGGGCGCCATCTCGTTAAAGTAAATCCCGTCGCCCTTCACGAAATATTCGATGGCCAGAATCCCCCGGTAACCGCAGTCGCGCATGAAACGCTTGCTCTGGGACATCATCCGCTCCCGCACCTGGTCCGGCATCTCCGCCGGCACGATGCACAGATCCAGAATACCGTCCTTGTGGATATTCCGCCCTACCGGGAAGCAGATCACGCGCTCTCCGTCCGACACCAGCACCACGCTGGCCTCGAAATCGAACGGGACGAACTCCTCCAGAATGCAGGGCACCGCGAGCAGCTCGCGGGCTTTCGCAAGGTCGGCCTCGCCGCGAAGCACCGCCTGACCATGTCCGTCGTAGCCCAGCGTACGGGTCTTGAGCACGCACGGATAACCGATTCGCGCAATAGCCCGATGCAGCGACTCCTCGTCATCGACAGCCATGAAAGCGGGCGTCTTCAATCCGTGATCGCAGGCGTTGCTCTTCTCCCGCAGGCGATCCTGCGAGTCGAACAGAGGCCTGAACCCTTGTTTGATATTGTATTTTTGCTCGAGAGCCACCAGCAGGTCGCCCGGCACGTTCTCAAACTCATAGGTCACCACGTCGCTGCGGCGGCAAAGCTCTTCGAGTGCCGCCGGATCGTCGAACCGGCCCACGATCCGCTCGTCGCTGATCTTAAACGCCGGAGCATCCTCCGCCGGATCGAGGCAGATCGTCCGCGCCCCCAGCAGGTGCGCCTGCTCGATGATCATCAGCCCCAACTGGCCGCCACCGATAATTCCGATCGTCTTCACCGCACTCATCGGTCTAAAGTTCCGCTTTAAGTACATCTTCAGTCTGTTTCGCACGGAACATCTCCAGACGGGCCGCCAGCGCCTCGTCCTTCAACGCCAGGATCGACACGGCGATCAGGGCCGCATTCTTCGCCCCGTTGATCGCTACGGTCGCAACCGGCACGCCGCCGGGCATCTGCACGATCGAAAGCAGGGAATCCAGCCCGTTCAAGGCTCGTGATTTGACCGGCACACCGATTACCGGGAGCGCAGTCATACTGGCCACCATGCCGGGCAGGTGCGCAGCGCCCCCGGCTCCGGCGATGATTACCTCCAGTCCGCGCGACTTGGCCGTTTTGGCATACTCCACCAGCAGGTCGGGGGTGCGGTGGGCGCTCACCACCCGCTTCTCGAACTCCACACCGAATTGCGCGAGCGTCGCCGCAGCGTCGGACATAACGTCCCAGTCGCTGGTCGAACCCATGATTACTCCAACTTTCATAGTAAGAAACGTACTAAATCAACCAAAAAAGAGCCGCTACGACAGAATTCGTCATAGCGGCAAGATTATATTGCTGCGGGAAGCCGATTCGTGCCCTCCTGCATAGTTCCGTCGATAAAATCCGATGCAGGAACGACACTGCACGCTCCGGCCGCACATCGAGCCGACAGCATCTGCTGTCGCTTTCGCCGGGTATGGTGCATCTGAATCCTTTCCATCGTTTCGGAAGTCGTAGCCGCCGACGGACCTGCGGCCCATCGCCTTTTACTCGCACAAAAGTACGAATAATTTCAACGACAACCTAACAATCCCGACAGTTTTATTTCGACATTGTATCGACAAAATCCGCTACCGGATTTTCGCCTCGCAATAAGCGCAGCGGCAGGTGTCTCCCGCTTTGACAAAAAGCGGATCGACATCCTCCGTAGCCGAAATACACCGGGAGTTGGGGCATTTCATACTCCGGTCTATGAACATCCCCTCGGCCAGGTCGGGGACTGCGGCGAGCTTCTCGCCTTCGGCCCATTTCAGCAACGTATAGATCAGAGCCATGCGCACGAACTTACCGTTCTCGACCTGCCGGAAATAGGCTGCCCGGGGATCGTTGTCCACCGCACGCGTGATTTCGTTCACGCGGGGCAGCGGATGCAGCACGATCATATCCGACTTGGCCGTGCGGAGTTTCGACGGATCCAGCACGAAACTGTCCTTCACGCGGTTGAACTCCTCTTCGTCGAGGAAACGCTCCTTCTGCACGCGGGTCATGTAGAGAATGTCCAACTCGGGCATCACCTCCTCCATCGTCGATACCTCGCGGAATTCCACCCCTTCGGTCTGGGTTTCGATCTCATGAAGCATATACTCGGGCAACCGCAGCTCGTCGGGGGCGATCAGCACCACCCGAATCCCTTCGTAGCGCGACATCGCCTTGATAAGCGAATGCACCGTGCGGCCGAATTTCAGGTCGCCGCAGAAGCCGATCGTCAGGTGATCCAGCCGCCCCTTCTCGCGCTTGATCGTCAGCAGGTCGGTGAGCGTCTGCGTCGGATGGCTGTGGCTACCGTCCCCGGCGTTGATGACCGGGATACCGGCATACTGCGAGCCGACCAGCGGCGCCCCCTCCTTGAAATGGCGCATGGCGATAATGTCGGCGAAGCAACGAATCACCCGGACCGTATCGGCGACCGTTTCGCCTTTCGACACCGACGACGAAGCGGCGTCCGAAAAACCGATGACGCTGCCGCCGAGCTCCAGCATGGCCGAAGTGAAACTCAGCCGCGTGCGGGTCGAAGGCTCGTAGAAGAGCGTCGCAAGTTTTTTGCCCTTGCAGGCTTCGCTGTATTTGGCCCGGTTGGCGATGATGTCTTCCGCCAGGGCGATGATCTGCCCGATCTCGGCGACCGACAGATCCGTAGGGTCGATTAAATGGCGCATAGCGGTTTATTTGTTGATCCAGCTTTCGTCCGAAGGATTGTCGCGGAAGGCGATCAGGCGCTGCCGATCCTCCGGCTTGATATACCCCTCCTCGGCCGCTACTTCGACCAGCGCATCGAGATTCGAAAGGCTATGGTTGATTACGTCGGCTGCAGCAAGCCGCTCCAACCCTTTCTTCATACCGTACGTAAAAATGCTCACTACGCCCAGCACCTCGGCACCCGCCGCACGCAACGCCTCGACCACTTCGATACACGATCCCGCCGTCGAAATCAGGTCTTCGATCACCACGACCTTCTGCCCCTTATCGAGCTTACCCTCGATCTGATTCCCTCGACCGTGATCCTTCGAGCCGCTGCGGACATATCCCATCGGCAGGTCGAGGATCGTCGCGGCGATGGCCGCATGAGCGATGCCTGCCGTCGATGTTCCCATCAGCACCTCGCACGCGGGGAATTTCGCCTTCACCGTTTCCGCAATCGCGGCCTCGACCTTCTTCCGCACCTCGGGGGCGGTCAGAATCAACCGGTTGTCGCAATAAATCGGGCTTTTGATACCGCTCGCCCAGGTAAACGGCTGCTCGGGGCGCAGGAATACCGCACCGATCGAGAGCAGGCCTTTGGCAATTTCTCTTTCCATAACTATTTCTACATTCTTTAGATTGTCATTCCTTTTTCCGCAAAAACGGCTTTCCGCCTATCGCTCGTCGAGGGCCATACGGAGTACGGCCTCCACCTCGTCGGGCATAATACCGCCCTCGTGCACTTTCTTGTCCCCGACGTAAAATGTCGGTACGTAATAGTAGTCGTAACGGTCGGCCACTTCGGGTTCGGCCAGTTCGTCGATCATCCTGATTTCGATGCGGCTGTACGGTTCCTGCCGCTGCAGTTCCTCCAGATAACCCAGCGCCTTCTTGCAGAAGGGGCACCGGGGCTGATAGAAAAGTGTAACCGGTTTCATAACTTTCTTGATTTAGAGTAAAACTTATTTCTTGCCTGTCGCGGCAATCGGCCTCTTCGGTCGCCGCAATTCGGCGCGCATTCCGTTCGCACGATCCGGCAACACCCGTGCCGACCGAAGTTCCGCGAACTCCACGCTCCCAAACCCATTTTAGACAACTGCCGCACGACACGAATCCCGTCCGTATCGCTCGATCCGGGCCGCAAAGCAGCCCTTCCTTCCGTACCGCCCGAAATACTCCCTACCGTCGCACACTCTATTTCACGAACTCCTCCACGCACCGGCGATAGGCCGCCACGGGATCGGCTGCCGCCGTGATGGGACGCCCAACCACGATATAGTCCGAGCCGATTTCCCGCGCACGCGCCGGAGTCGTGACCCGCACCTGATCGGCCACCTCTCCGTCCGCAAAACGCACGCCGGGCGTAACGGTCAGGAACTCCTTTCCGCAGGCCGCCTTCACCATACCGGCCTCCAGCGGCGAGCAGACCACGCCGTCCAGTCCCGCTTCGCGGGTATTCTGCGCATACTTGACGATCGTATCGTTGATCGAAGCCGAAATGAGCAGCTCGCGCTGCATACGCTCCTCCGAAGTCGAAGTAAGCTGCGTCACGGCGATCAGTAACGGGCGCGTGCCGTCGGGACGGGTCAGCCCTTCGACCGCCGCACGCATCATCTCGATCGTGCCGGCCGCATGCACGTTGCACATGTCCACGTCGAGGCGCGAAAGCACGGCCATCGCCTTCTTGACCGTATTGGGAATGTCGTGCAGTTTCAGATCAAGGAAAATCCGGTGCCCCCGGCGCTTGATCTCACGCACGATTTCGGGCCCTTCGGCATAGAAAAGCTCCATGCCGATCTTCAGGAAAGGTTTGCGGGCCTCGTTCTTAAACAGATCGAGGAACCGGAAAGTCTCTTCGGCGCTGCTGAAATCGCAGGCGATGATTACGTCTCTGTTGGTCATATCTCTTGCTTCTTTATAATTTTCACAAAATTACTTCACGATGCCGATAATATCGGACAGCCGTTCGATCCCCAGCCGCTCCATTTCGCGGGGCAATGCCTCGACGATCTCCTTGCAGGCATAAGGGTTCCGCAGGTTGGCGGCCCCCACCTGTACGGCCGTCGCCCCGGCCATCATCATTTCGATAACGTCGCGGGCCGTTTCCACGCCACCGCAACCCATCACCGGAATCCGGCAAGCCCGGGCTACCTGATAAACCATCCGCACGGCCACGGGGAAGATCGCCGCACCGGAAAATCCGCCCATAACGTTGGCGATGATAGGCTTGCGGCATTTCACGTCGATCCGCATGCCCAGCATCGTGTTAATCAGACAGATGCCGTCGGCCCCCGCCTGCTCGCACGCCCGGGCGATCGCCACGATGTCCGTCACGTTAGGACTGAGCTTGATATAGACCGGCTTGGTAGTCACGGCTTTCACGGCACGCGTTACCTCGGCCGCCGCTTCGGGCGACGTTCCGAAGCTCATGCCGCCGTGCCGCACATTGGGACAGCTTACATTGACCTCGATCAAACCGACCTGTTCCTCCTTGTCGATCCGCTCGCAGCAATAGGCATATTCCTCGACCGAAAAACCGCTGATGTTGGCGATCACCGGCTTGCGGAAGAATGTCTTCAGCCGGGGAAGCTCTTCGCCGATCACCGCATCGATACCGGGATTCTGCAACCCGACGGCATTGATCATCCCCGCCGTACACTCGGCGATGCGGGGCGTGGGGTTGCCGAAGCGTGCCTCGCGCGTAGTTCCCTTGAAGGAAAACGACCCAAGGATGTTGATGTCGTAAAAATCCTTGTACTCGTTGCCGTAACCGAACGTACCGCTGGCCGGCACGACTGGATTATCCAGCCGAAGGCCGCTCAACGTCACCGACGTATCGAAGTTTTTCTTGGGTTCGTTTACCATATAATCTCCTCCTTTTTCAGTACGGGTCCCTCCTTGCAGATGCGTTTGGCCCCGTTTTTCGTCTGACAGGAACAACCCATGCAGCCGCCGAAGCCGCAGCCCATGCGCTCCTCGAAACTCAATTCGCCCGGTATGTCGCCCGTCGCATCGCTCAATGCACGCAGCATCGGCAGCGGGCCGCAGGCGTAAAAATAATCAAAATCCGGCTTCTTTTCAGCGATCGCCGTCGTTACGAAACCCTTTATCCCGTGCGTGCCGTCCGCCGTCGTTACGAAAACCTCCGCACCGAGCGCCCGAAACTCCTCCTCGTAGAAAACCTCCGACGCGGTATTGAAGCCCAACACCACAGTCACTTTTCTGCCCTTGTCAATCAGTTTCTTGGCCAGGTTGTAGAGGGGCGGAACGCCCACTCCGCCTCCGACCAACAGAGGCCTGCGGCACTCCGCATCCGGATCGAACCCGTTGCCCAGTCCGGTCAGCAGGTCGAGCTTTTCGCCGGTCTTCATTTCACTCAACCGGGCCGTGCCTTCGCCGACGACCTTATAGATCAGTGTCAGCGTCCGCTCGTTGTAGTCGCACACCGAAATCGGACGGCGCAGGTAGAGCCCTTCAACCTCGATATTGACGAACTGCCCGGGACGGGTCAGATATTGCGTATCCCCTTCGAGCGTCATCCGCCAGACGGAGGGCGTCAGCGGTTCATTGGCCGTAACAGTATATATGCCTTTTTTATACATTTTTTCTTTTCCAAACTATGTGCTTCGCTTTCGTCTTAATTTCAAAGGAGCCGGTTTCGCACCGACCGACGCAGGACACGGCAAGAGCATACTCGCTGGTATGGGACTGTCGCGGACTGCGAGGAGGTGCGAAAGATGCCCTCTGAACGAAACTCGCTTTTGATTTCAGGCCGGCAAATGCGGTGCATCGTGACTTTGAAGCAGATGGGGAATACTATCCGTCTTTCCCATTCGAATCAAAGAGGGATGTGACGCAGTTGCCGCATGAAATCGAAAACTATTCGGCATCAATGGTCGAAACACCCAGGGTTATCTCCTCCAATACATCCAGCAGGACCTTTACCGTTTCGAGCGCCGTGAAGATCGTCACGTTGTTCTCGACGGCCGTGCGGCGAATCTCGTAACCATCCAGCCGGGTGTTGTGCTGGTTGATGTCGATCGTATTGATGACATAGCTCACATGGCCCTGGCGCAGCGAGTCGATGATCTCCGTACTGCCTTCGCTCAACTTGCGGCGCGTACGGGTGCGAATACCATGCTGACGCAGGAATTCCGCCGTGCCCTTCGTCGCCTCGATATTGAAACCCAGGTCATAAAAGCGCCGTACCAGCGGCAGCGCATCCTGCTTGTCCTTGTCGGCGATCGTGAGGAAGATCGTACCGTAGTTGGCGACGGTCATACCCGACGACTGGAGCGCCTTGTAGAGCGCCCGGGTGAGCTTGTTGTCGTATCCGATCGCCTCGCCCGTGGATTTCATCTCGGGCGAGAGGTAGGACTCCATGCCCCGGATCTTGGCGAACGAGAAGGCCGGGGCCTTGACGAACCAGCGGGAGCGCTCCCTGCCATATACTTCGGTAATGCCCTGCTCCCGAAGCGAATGACCCAGGATGACCCGTGTGGCGATGTCAGCCATCGGGACACCCGTCGCTTTCGAAAGGAACGGCACGGTGCGCGACGAACGGGGATTCACCTCGATCACATATACGTCCTCTTCCCCGTCGAGGATAAATTGGATATTATACAGACCGACGATACCGATCCGGCGGCCCAGCCGCACGGTATAATCGATGATCTTGTCCTTGGCTTTCTGGCTCACGCTGAAGGTCGGATAGACGCTGATCGAGTCGCCGGAGTGGATGCCCGTCTTCTCGACGTGCTCCATGATACCGGGAATGAAGACATCCTTGCCATCACAGATGGCGTCCACCTCCAGTTCGCGGCCCATAATATAACGATCGACCAGCACAGGGCTGTCCTCATTGACTTCGACCGCCGTCTGGAGATAGTGGCGCAAACGCTCCTCGTTCGAAACGATCTGCATGGCCCGGCCGCCCAGCACGTAGCTCGGGCGCACCAGCACCGGGTAGCCGATCCGTTCGGCGGCTCGCACACCGGCTTCGATATCGGTCACGGCCTCGGCCTCAGGCTGGGGTATTCCCAACTCCTCCATGATCTTCTCGAAACAACCCCGGTCTTCGGCATTCCGTATCGCCTCGACACCCGTACCGATGATCGGCACACCCAGTTCGTGCAGCGGCTCAGCGAGGTTGATCGCCGTCTGGCCGCCGAGCGACACGACGATCCCTTTCGGTTTTTCGAGCGTAATAACGTTCATCACGTCCTCTACGGTCAGCGGCTCGAAATAGAGCTTGTCGCTGGTGGTATAGTCCGTCGAAACGGTTTCGGGATTGTTATTGATGATGATCGCCTCGTACCCGGCGGCGCGGATCGACCAGATGGCATGCACGGTCGAATAGTCGAACTCGACGCCCTGCCCGATGCGGATCGGTCCCGACCCGAGCACCACGATCTTCTCGCGTTCGCTCACGATCGACTCGTTCTCCTGCTCGTAAGTGGAATAGAAATACGGCACATAGGAGGAGAACTCGCTCGCGCAGGTATCGATCATCTTATAAACCGGGAAAATATTGTGCTCGCGCCGCAGCAGGAACATCTCCTTCTGGCTCATGCCCCACAACTGACCGATGAACTTGTCGCTAAAACCCATGCGTTTGGCGTCGCGCAACGTTTCGATGTCGCGGGGATTGGCCGCTACGACCTTTTCGAACTCGACGATGTTCTTAAACTTCTCGAGGAAGAACATGTCGATTTTGGTGCTGTTGTAGATCAGCGCCAGCTCGACGCCCCGGCGGATCAGCTCGGCGATGGCGTAAAGACGGTCGTCCGTTCCCTCCTTGATATAGGAGAGCATCCGATCGACCGTCCAGTCGTCGAATTTCTTATGGTAGATATGGCAGACCCCCGTTTCGAGCGAGCGCACCGCCTTCAGGAGGCTCTCCTCCATCGTGCGGCCCACGGACATCACCTCGCCCGTCGCCTTCATCTGGGTTCCGAGCTGGTTCGAAGCGTCGCTGAACTTGTCGAACGGGAAGCGGGCGATCTTGGTAACCACATAGTCGAGAGCCGGTTCGAAGCTGGCCGGCGTATTGGCGATGCGGATCTCGTCGAGCGTAAGGCCCACGGCGATCTTGGCGCTGACGCGGGCGATCGGATAGCCGCTGGCCTTCGACGCCAGAGCCGACGACCGCGACACGCGGGGATTGACCTCGATCAGGTAGTAGTTGAACGAGAGGGGATCGAGCGCGAACTGCACGTTGCAGCCGCCTTCGATCTTCAGGGCACGGATCAGCCGCAGGGCGCTGTCGCGCAGCAACTGATACTCCTTGTTGGTCAGCGTCTGGCTCGGAGCCACCACGATCGAGTCGCCCGTATGGACGCCGACCGGATCGATGTTTTCCATATTGCAGATCGCAATGGCCGTATCGTTGTGGTCGCGGATCACCTCGTATTCGATCTCCTTATACCCCTTGATGCTCTTCTCGATCAGCACCTGATGCACCGGGGAGAGGGAAAGCGCATTGCGCATCATCTCGCGCAACTGCGTCTCGTCGTCGGCGAAGCCGCCGCCCGTACCGCCCAGCGTAAAGGCCGGACGCAACACGACGGGGTAACCGATCCGCTTCGCCGCCTCGACCGCCTCGTCGATATTGTTAGCAATCAGCGACGGCAGCACCGGCTCGCCCAGCGACTGACAAAGCTCCTTGAAGAGTTCGCGGTCCTCGGCCTGCTCGATGCTCTGGAACGAAGTACCCAGAATCTCCACCTGACACTCCTGAAGCACGCCTTTCTTGGCGAGCTGCACGGCCAGATTCAGGCCCGTCTGCCCGCCCAGTCCCGGCACGATGGCATCGGGACGCTCGTAACGGACGATCTTGGCCACGTACTCGAGCGTCAGCGGCTCCATATAGACTTTATCGGCAATCTGCACGTCGGTCTGGATCGTCGCCGGATTGGAATTGACCAACACGACCTCGTACCCCTCTTCCTTGAGGGCCAGACAAGCCTGCGTACCCGCGTAGTCGAACTCCGCAGCCTGGCCGATCACGATCGGGCCGGAGCCGATCACCATCACTTTCTTGATATCCGTTCTCTTAGGCATTTTGACTCTCCTCCATCATTTTGATAAACTTATCGAACAAATAGGTGCTGTCCTGCGGACCGGGCGCACTCTCCGGATGATACTGGACGCTGAAAATCCGATCGGCGCGGCATTCGACGCCTTCGGCGGTATCGTCCAGCAGATTCAGGTGCGTAAGGGTCAGTCCGGTGCCCTTCAGCGACTCCGTATCGACCGCAAAGCTGTGGTTCTGGCTCGTGATCTCGACCTTGCCCGTTTCGAGGTTCTTCACGGGGTGGTTACCGCCGCGATGTCCGAATTTCATCTTGAAGGTGCGGGCTCCGTAAGCCAGCGAAATCACCTGGTGTCCCAGGCAGATACCGAAGATCGGCAGGCGCCCCCGAAGCGTGCGGACCATCTCGATGACCGGCTGCACGTCGGTCGGATCGCCGGGACCGTTCGAGAGGAAAAGTCCGTCGGGACGGAAAGCCATCACCTCCTCGGCCGTAATATCGTAGGGCACTACCGTCACGTTGCAACCCTTCTCGTTGAGCTTGCGGATGATGTTGTGCTTGATGCCGCAATCGACCGCCACCACGTCGAAACGATGATTGGCCGTGCGGGAGAACCAACGCTTGCGGCAGCTCACGCGCTCGACCATGTCGCGGCGCACGGGCGCCTCCTTCAGGCGGCGCAGGGCCTCCTCCTGCGGCATCGACGCATCGACGACGATCACCCGCTGGGTACCCTCGTCACGAATAATGCGCGTCAGCATACGGGTATCGATCCCCCAGACGCAGGGTATGCCGTACTCCTCGCATACTTCGCCAAGGGTCTTGGTATAGCGGAAATTACTCGGCAGGTCGTTGTATTCGCGCACGATCATACCGCCGATAGTCGGATACTTGGTTTCGTAATCCTCGTCCGTAATGCCGTAGTTGCCGATCAGCGGATAGGTCATCACGACCATCTGGTCGGTATAGGAGGGATCGGAGAGAATCTCCTGGTAGCCGACCATCGAGGTATTGAACACGATCTCGCCCGTCGCCTCCCGGTCCGCGCCGAAACCGTAGCCGTAGAACTCGCGGCCCGACTCAAGCACGATTTTTTTGGTGAATGGTTTCATATTCGGTTATTTCGTAATTTGTCTTCGTTCATTTTTCAATTTCCGGCCCTGTTTCCCGCATCCGGCAGAATCCGCGACGACCGCAGTCACCGCCCGTCGAAAAACGGAATCGCATTTCGTATTCCGATCCGGGACAATCCGCGCACATCGCTCCCGCCCCGTCTATCGGAAACGCTCCGTCGCGTATGCCGTACGTCCTCCGACCAGCGTCCAGAGCGTACGGCCCGCAACCCGCCAGCCGGCAAAAGGCGTAGCGCGGCCTTTCGACAGGAAGGTTTCGGGATCGATCTCGTACTCCGCATCGAGGTCGAACACCGTTAAATCAGCCGGTTCGCCCGCCTGCAAGCCTCCGCCGAGGCCGAAAATCCGGCGCGGAGCCATCGACATCCGCTCGACGAGCTGCTCCAGCGTAAGCAGCCCCGGCTTCACCAAATAGGTATAGAGCAGCGGGAAAGCACACTCCAACCCCACGATACCCATCGCGCTGCCGGCCAATCCGCGCGATTTCTGTTCGGCGGTGTGAGGCGCATGATCCGTGGCGATCACCTCGATCGTCCCGTCGGCGACGGCCTGCCGCAGGGCTTCGCGGTCTTCACGTCCCCGCAGCGGCGGATTCATCTTGAAACGACCGTCCTCCTGCAAATCCTCGTCGCAGAGCAGCAGGTAGTGCGGAGCCGTTTCGCCGCTGACTTTCAACCCGGCGGCCTTCGCCCGGCGAATCAGCTCGACGCTCTCCTTGGTCGAAACGTGGCAGACATGATACTGACATCCGGTTTCGGCTGCCAATTTTATATCGCGCTCCACCTGCCGCCACTCGCTCTCGGAGCAAATACCCTTGTGCCCGTGCTCGCGGCAATAAACACCGTCGTGGATATACCCTCCTTTCAGCAATTCATCGACTTCGCAATGGGCCACGATCGGCTTGCCGACCGCTGCGGCGCGACGCATGGCTTCGGCCATCAGCTCCTCCCCCTGCACCCCCCGTCCGTCGTCCGAGAAGCCCACGACCTCTCCGGCCAGAGCCCCGAAATCGACCAGCTCCCCGCGTCCCTTCTGTCCCCGCGTAATGGAACCGTAAGGCAGCACCCGAACGACCGCATCGCGGCGGATCAGAGCCAGCTCCGCTTCCAGATGCTCCGGCGAATCGGGAGCCGGATTGAGATTCGGCATCGGACAAACGGTGGTATAACCTCCGTGCGCGGCGGCAGCCGTACCCGTCGCAATGGTCTCTTTCTCCGAAAAACCCGGTTCGCGCAGGTGGACATGCACATCGACCAATCCCGGCAATACATGACAACCCGTCAAATCGTCCGCCTCAAGCGCGACCCGACCGCCTATGGCAACGATTTTACCGTCTTCGATCGCCAGATCGCCCGTTTCGAACCTTCCGTCCCGATAGAACTTCGCACCTTTGAGAATCGTCTTCATTTTGCTGTACCGTTTCGCACCTCGCCGCAGCGGGTGCACAAAAAAATAGGGCAACTTGGACAGCTACCCTAATAACTTGGAAAAATTATAATAAAAATTGGAAATATTTTCCGAATGATTACCCCGGAAATGACGGCGCCGTACGTACTGGGCCTCCTGAAATGCGTTCGGTATGAAACTAAACATTGGCTTGATCGGGTTCCGGTGTTATCAGGGGCAAAGGTAAGCATAATTTACGGTTTCGGCAAGACAACCCGGCCAAAAAATTTCGCCGGCATCCTGCAACGACAGAACGATACGCCCCGGCAGAAGTTTCGGTCCGCGCTCCGACGCCCGTCCACCCGACCGGACGGCCATCGAGCGTTCCTCCGGAAACCTCCGCCCCCATCCCCCGCCGGAAAAAGCACGGCCTTATCGAAGAGCGGGGAGGGGCGTTCAACGCTCCTCCCCGCTCTTTCCGGCCGATCTGAATCAATACCGGTTGCGCCCGTAACTGCCGCCCTGATTGGAGCCGTAACCACCCCGGCCGCTCCGCTCGGTCTTCGGACGGGCCTCATTGACGTTGATAGCCCGCTCGTCGAGCTCGAAACCGTTCAACGCGTTAATCGCGTTCCGTGCGGCCGACTCGTCCGGCATTTCGACGAAACCGAAGCCGCGCGAGCGGCCGGTTTCGCGGTCGGTGATGATGTTGGCGGAAGATACTTCTCCGTACTCCCCGAATAAAGTCTGCAAACTCTCGCCCCGGGTGCGGAAGTTCAAATTCGATACGTAAATGTTCATTTTTTCTATTTTGACTGTGGATAAATGTTTATTGCGCAAATGCGATTTTCACCGCATTCATACCGCGTGTACCCCGCATGAGTTCGAAAAGGACAATCCGCCCCTCGCCGATCCCTTCGGGAGCCGAAGATATATGGAAAAAATATTTTTCCGTCGAAGCCAGGTCCTTGATAAACCCGTACCCCTTCTCGGTATTGAAATACTCGACACGCCCTTTCAGCGGTTCGGCCGCAATATCTTCCTTTTTAGGCGTGGCTATCACGATATCCTCGAGCTGGATCTCGACTTTCGGCCGCAGCTGGGGCGGAGTGTCGGTAATATTCCCGTTCTCGTCCACATAGGCGATCATATCGTCGAGTGAGGAGCTTCCTCCGGCCTGGCGTTCTTCCCTGCGTTTCTGTTTTTCGAGGCGCTTGGCCTGCTTTTTCTTTTCGTTCTCTCTTTTTCCGAATGTTTGCGATTTTGCCATTAAATTCAACTTAAAGATTATTATGCACGGTATGTTTCCGCATTGAGTTTTTTGCCCGTCAGCCGCTGTATGTCTTTCATGAGCGGCCGCTCGTCCGGGGTGCAGAACGTAAAGGCTGTTCCGGAATGTCCGGCACGACCGGTGCGGCCGATACGGTGTACGTACGTTTCCGGCACATCCGGCAGATCGTAATTGATGACGATCTCCAATTCCCGAATGTCGATGCCACGGGCAGCGATGTCCGTAGCGACCATCACCCGGATCTTGCCGGACTTGAAATCCGCGAGTACGCGCTGGCGGTGATTCTGCGACTTGTTGCCGTGAATCGCTTCGCTTCGAATACCCGACTTGGAGAGCAGACGCGAAATATTGTCCGCTCCGTGTTTGGTGCGGGAGAAGACGAGGACGGACTTATCCTCCTCGCGGAGCAGAGATACGAGCAGTTTCTTCTTCTCCGGCTTCTCCACGAAATAGACCCGCTGATCGATCGCATCCACCGCCGACGAAACCGGAGTCACCTCCACCCGCACGGGGTCGGTCAGCATACTTTTCGAGAGCGCCACGATGTCCGCAGGCATCGTCGCCGAAAAAAAGAGGGTCTGGCGCGACTTCGGCAGCAGCGGCAACAGACGTTTGATGTCGGCGACGAATCCCATGTCGAGCATTCGGTCGGCTTCGTCCAACACGAAATGCGTGATCGCGTCGAGTTCGACGAACCCCTGTCCGATCAGATCGTGCAGGCGCCCCGGCGTAGCTATCAGAATATCCACGCCGCCACGAAGCGCCTCGACCTGCGGGCCTTGTTTCACACCGCCGAAAATCGTCAGATGCTTCAGACCGACATATTTTCCGTAATCCGAAAAACTGTCGCCGATCTGCACGGCCAACTCCCTGGTAGGGGTCAGGATCAGGGCCCGGATCGGCCGCACTCCGGATTCCCGATCGTGATTCCGCCCCCGCCGGTTGCGGCGCGGCACGTCGGTCGGCTCTGCCTGCATCCCACTGCTCAAATGCTGCAGGATCGGAATGGCGAACGCCGCCGTCTTACCCGTCCCGGTCTGGGCGATGCCCAGCATATCGCGCCCATCGAGCGCCACGGGAATACCCTTTTGTTGAATGGGCGTAGGAGTCTGGTATCCTTTTTCACCGATCGCCTTCAAAATAGGGTCGGTAATTTTCAATTCGTTAAATGTCATAATCATCGTATAATTCCGTCGTACGACGGAGTTTTCATCTGTCGCGGAGGCATCCGGTGCGGAAGCGGAAAAACGGAAGCGAGAAAGTTTCCTGTTCCCGGTCGAAACCGCAGTCACGCACACCTTGTTCCCCGACAGCGCAATCTGCCCGAACCACGCTGAAAAAGGGCGGTCAGAACGGGCGTATGCAAGTAAAAAAATAATCTCAATTTCGGGACATCGTTAAAACCCGGCAACGGCTCTCTTCTGCCTGCGACAGACATACTCAAGCGAAATTGCCTAAACAAAGAAAGTTTACAAAGGTCGATTTCAACGATGGAAAAATCCGGACGGGATATAGGTCCGGGAAAATGCAAAGAAGATAAAGATCAGAATGAACCTGCCTTGTTTATTGGGTAAAGGTAACAATTATTACACCATTCGCACCATCTTTTCCGAAAAATATCGTCCACTTCCACCCTAAAAATACATATAACATTACTTATCAACAAATTAAATAAAATTTCTTCAAGAATAATTTCATCGTGCACTGCGCTCGATATTTTCAAGCGCCGCAAAAAAAGACCGGATCGGGAAAACACGCGACTCGCCGGGAATAGTGATCTTCTCCTGCCGAAAGTAGTGAATCGATCGCCATACGACGGGATTTTCACACAACGCACACTCCTTATTCGATGTTCTCCGGCAAAGAAAGGATAAAATTCACTAACTTTACGGCAAATAGGCAGCCCCCGGCCGCTTCCGACAAAACCGAACCTTCCGCGTGCACGATCTTTACAGAAAACAGGCGGTGCCTCGGTTGCATCTAAATAAATTTGACTCGGCTTCCGGCTTGCACTATCTTTACAGAAGATAAGCGGCGCCTCAGCTGTAACCAAATAAATTTGACACAGCTTTCGGCTTGCACTATCTTTGCAAAGACCAACTGAAAAACAGTATTCGAGATGGCTCACACTCTTTTTGTACCCCTGATGCTCACCCTCGGCGCCGGCCTGGCAACCGGTATCGGCAGCACAATAGCCCTTTTCGCTCACCGTACCAACAAGCGACTGCTTTCGTTCTCGTTGGGACTGTCGGGCGGCGTGATGATCTACGTTTCGTTCGTCGAACTGTTCCAACAGGCACGGGAGGCTATCGGAGCCATCTACGGACCCCAAACCGGGATGGGTATTACGACCCTGGCCTTTTTCGGCGGCGTACTGCTGATCGGCGTCATCGACCGGTTGGTGCCTTCGGTCGAGAACCCGCACGAAGCCCATATGATCGAAGAGCTGGAGAAGAAACCGAAAAATGCCAAACTGATGCGCATGGGACTGATGACCGCCCTGGCTATCGGCATCCACAACTTCCCGGAAGGCATCGCCACCTTCGCCACCGCCGTCGAAAATCCCACGCTGGGTATCGCCATCGCCGTCGCCATTGCCATACACAACATACCCGAAGGTATCGCGGTTTCGATCCCCGTCTTTTACGCCACCGGCGACCGGATGAAAGCCTTCCGCTATTCGCTCCTATCGGGTTTGGCAGAGCCGGTCGGCGCCCTGCTCGCCTATTTTATCCTCATGCCGTTCATGTCTCCCGTCATGATGGGCTGCATCCTGGCAGGCGTCGCCGGAATCATGGTTTTCATCTCAATCGACGAACTGCTGCCGGCCGCCCGCGAATACGGCGAAGCCCACATCTCGATCTACGGCGTGATGAGCGGCATGGCGATCATGGCCCTCAGCCTGATCCTGCTCGGATAAAGTATGCGGCGCGATTATATACTTTAATGTACCTCTTCGAAAGCACAGCACCCCAAATCCCCTCCGGGAAAAGGATGCAGGCAAGGGGCGAATTATAAACGCGGCCACAAGCCCGCGAATAAACGTCCCTTCGGATTCGACGCTGCAACCGTCGAATAAAGGGCCACGAAAGATATATCTCAATCAATATACTGCCCTCCGATCCGAATCTGACCGACAATGCTCGGACGTTTCTCGCGCCCTCCCAAGAAAAAAGTTCAGGGTGAACCCGACATCGAATAACGGCCCGCAAAATTGCGGCTACCGCCGAATTCAAAAAAAACGGTCGCATATAATACCATAATTTAACAGATCTCGGTAAAGCCTTTCGGCCTACCCCGTACATTTCATCCTCAACGCCCCCTGCCCCGAATCATCGTAAAATTTCAATTTTTCAGGCATTTTATTTGGTTTATAAAATAAAGTAGTTTATATTTGTAATACCAACAAAAACCGAAAGCTATGGAAACAACTCGAAAAATCGATGCGAAAGCCGCACGCAGAAAGCGCCGGCTCATCCGGGAATGGATAACATACGCAGTAATTTGTGCATTTCTGGCCGGAGTCAATGCCCTCACGACGCCCCACTATTGGTGGGTGCTGTGGGTCATGGCAGGCTGGGGGCTCGGTCTTATTCTGGATCTGATATTCCACCTGACAAAACTCTCGGACGATGACGATGCGGAGTGATCCGCCGACGGTCGGACCGCACGAAAAAACTCGATTTCCGATACGGTCGGACAACAGCCCGAAATCATTCGGGGCGAGGGATGCCTTGTAAACACAGTCAAAAACGGCTGCCAACGAACGGATACCCGAATCTGCAAAGAAAAAAGCGGCATGCTAAAATATATAATCATCAAAACTCACTGCGTATGGAAGAGAGAAAATTAGACGCACGAGAGAGTATGGAACTCATCTCGCGCATGATTCAAAACACCCGCAACCGGCTGGAAAACCATGCGGGACGCCCGTTCCTCGTATGGGGCTATACGACCGTCGGGATCGCCCTGCTCAATTACTGGTTCAACATCGCCGGATGCCATCCCGCCTGGTGCTTCACCTGGTTTCTCATTCCCATCATCGGCTGTCTGCTGATGCGGTTGTTCCCGGACAAGAAGCCGACGGAGCCCCGCACAGAGATCGACCGCATCGTCGGCAAGGTCTGGTTAGTATCCTCATTATCATTGATTCCGATCTTCCTCTTTTCGCTATTTCACGGACTCTCCTACCGACACAGTCTTTTCGAACTCATTACACTGGTGATGGCTACGGCAACGGCAACAACCGGAATGATCGTTCGTTCGAAAATATACATCGTCGCAGGACTTACCTGTATGGCTCTTTCAGTCCTCTTCCCTTTATACGACTATTTCCTGAAAAAAATCGCAACTTCTGACGGAATTGAGATAACCGCCGGACTCCTAAACAACGAAATCCTTATCTTTGCCGGCGTATTTTTCATCATGATGGTCGTCCCGGGACATATCATCAACTACCAATCGCACAAAAGATGTTCAAGGAACTGAATCCCCTGCTGCACTCGGAACTGCGCCTGGCGGTAATGTCGATCCTCCTCGGGGTCGAAGAGGCCGACTTCGTTTTCATCCGGGAACAGACGGGAGCTTCGGCGGGCAACCTGAGCGTACAGATCGACAAACTGCAAAAAGCCGGCTACATCACGGTCGAAAAGACCTTTCGGGGAAAAATACCCCGCACGCTCTGCCGCATTACCCCGACAGGCGTGGATGCTTTCGAGGAGTACGTCGAAGCGTTGAAGAGCTACATAAAAAAGTAGGAAGGAAAACAGATTCTCGGCTCCGGCGGCGACAACGACCGGTTCGGAATGGGGCATAAAGGTCGTTATGCCCCATATTTTCAACCCCGACCTCGAATCCGGCCGAATCGCCAGCCGGCAATCTCCCGGCGGGCCTCCTTGCTGCAACGACCGGAAAGGCGAACAGCGTAAATCAGCCGCAGCCCCGCAATTTCGGCGAGTTTCGGATCCCGCCATACGCAAACAAGCCCGGAGTTTCGCTCCGGGCTTGTTTGCATCTATTCTTCGAACGATTAGTCCTCGAACTTCGCCGAGAGGAACTCCCGGTTCAGGCGGGCGATGTGCGAAATCGAAATCATCTTCGGACACTCGGCCTGGCAAGCTCCCGTATTGGTACAGTTACCGAAGCCCAGTTCGTCCATCTTGGCAACCATTGCTTTCGCACGACGAGCAGCCTCGACTTTACCTTGAGGTAACAAAGCCAACTGGCTAACCTTAGCGGCTGATGCCATTGTCATGCATGCATTCCTCCA
>OGKN01000488.1_pt1 | contig 20217 bp, 11 predicted proteins | sample 1572511 | NCBI WGS metagenome assembly OGKN01 (sample SAMEA2582150, study PRJEB24529) | metagenome | reverse complement strand
TCAAGACATCAAAAACGGAACTTGTATCCGTATGGACGGAAAGCTCTATTTCTGTGTAGAATTCCTGCATGTAAAACCAGGTAAAGGTAACACTTTTATGCGTACTAAATTGAAAGATGTAGTTAGCGGATACGTTCTCGAACGCCGTTTCAACATCGGTGAAAAGTTGGAAGATGTACGTGTAGAACGTCGTCCATACCAATTTTTGTATAAAGAAGGAGAAGATTATATCTTTATGAACCAGGAAACATTCGATCAACATCCTATCGCTCACGATCTGATTAATGGTGTTGACTTCCTGCTCGAAGGTTCAGTATTGGAAGTTGTTTCTGATGCTTCTACTGAAACTGTACTTTATGCAGACATGCCGATCAAGGTTCAGATGAAGGTGACTTATACAGAACCGGGCATGAAAGGTGATACAGCTACTAACACACTGAAACCTGCAACTGTGGAATCAGGTGCAACAGTACGTGTTCCTTTGTTCATCAGCGAGGGTGAAACAATCGAAATCGATACTCGTGACGGTTCTTACGTAGGACGTGTGAAAGCATAATTTGCAAAAACATATAAAAATAGCCGGGAGTCCAAGGACTTCCGGCTATTTTTATATTCATACAGTTCTATTATTTATATCCTGCAGCTTTCGCAATTCTTTTAGGAATTTCTGTATTGTCAATCTTCTCACCAAACAGTTGAGAACCTGCACCAATAGCAAATACAGGAACATAACCGGCAGAGTGCCCGCCACTTACCCAACCTATCATAGCGATTTCATCCATCACTTCCTTTGCACGTGCAGCCATCGGTTCGCTCTTAGAGTACATACTTTCAGCAAATACGACTTTATTCTTCACGAATGATTTCTCAAATTCATCACGCAACGTCTTTTCCTGTTCCCAAGAAAGAGGGAATTGTTTCCAGAAGCCCATTTCTTCGCCGAGGAATGTTTTCATGTCCTCCCAAGTGACTTTATTGCCTTTTGATTTTCTCAATTCACTGATACGTTGTGAAAGTCCGTCAGCAGAATGTTTCTGATATTGCAATGCTTTCAGGTTCAACGCATATTTTCCCGTACCGAGCACGATACCACCTGTTTCATGGTCTGCGGTAATCACAATCAGCGTTTCTTTCGGATGTTTCTTATAGAATTCATAAGCTACTTTGATGGCATTATCCATGTCTTTCACTTCGTTGAACACAGTAGCGGCGTCATTAGCGTGGCATGCCCAGTCTATTTTACCTCCTTCTACCATCAGGAAAAAGCCTTTATTATTTCCCTTAGTCAGGAAGTCAATAGCACTTTCCGTAATCTGTGCCAATGTCAAATCCCCCTCTTTACGGTCGATAGCATAAGGCAGACAAGAAGGATTGGCTCCCTCTTCCTGAATCAAGATCATCTTTTCTGCTTTTGCAGCTTTTGCCTTATAGTCATTGTAACCACGTGCTACTGTATATCCTGCCTCTTCAAAAATAGGGAAAATGCTCGGAGCTTCTTTCTTGTCATAAGTGGTGGTAGGTTTCAAGAAACCACCGCCTGCATAAAAATCGAAATTGGCTTTCGGCAAATCAAGAGCAATTTCATAATTCATATTACGATCGGGTTGATGTGCATAAAATGCGGCAGGAGTAGCATGATCCACACTGACAGAAGTCGTTACGCCCACCTTTTTTCCTGCTTTCTTTGCCTTCTCGGCAATGGTCTGAATAGCACTTTTATCTTCTCCTACAGAAATAGCGCCATTATAAGTTTTCTTTCCTGTTGCCAATGCAGTACCTGCAGCTGCAGAGTCTGTTACTGAATTTTTAGCAGAGAAAGTGGTTGCTACGGTAGCAACCGGAAATTGAGTAAACAACAAAGGCTCAACGCCAATACGACCATTTTGAATTTCCGCCTGATACATCTCCGTACCATTTACTTGATTGACTCCCATTCCATCTCCGATGAAATAGAATACGTACTTTGCCTGCCCGTTGGCTACAACGGAGATAAGGACAAAGAACAGTGTGTAGACTAACTTTTTCATTCTCTAGTATATTTATTTTAGATTAGTTGTCTACAAAGGTAGAAAAAAAAGAGAGATGCACAGTGGATTATTAAACACTAAAAGTAGATATTTGCTTTATACACAAGCATTATTGGCTCGTATATTACGAAGTAATAACATATTGCTATCTGTGAATAACATTATAGGTTCATCACATTCTGCTCGAACATATCTTTATCTCCGGCAGCTTTATTACGCATCCGGCTACGATAATTATAGATAGTTGCCAAAGAATAACCGAGAAAATGAGCAATCTTGTTACTGTCTACTACTCCCAGACGGATAAGGGCAAAGATACGAAGTTCTGTTGTCAGAAGTTCATCGGATTTAGGATACACTCTTCCTTCTTCTACCAGCAAATTATTGAAAGCTGAAATAAAGTTCGGGAAAAGTTTCAGAAAAGACCTGTCGAACTCATTATAGAATTCATCCCGCTCATCCCGGATAAACTGTTCGGACTTGATAGCTTTAAACAAATCTTCGATACGCGATGCCATTGCCAATTTTGCCAATGAACGACGATAAGTTTCCAGTTTGTCGAGATAGTTGACACATCTGTCCAGATAGCGGGCGATATAGACTTCTTTTATTTTTCCGGTTTGCTCCAGTTCCGCGTTGACCGCAGACATTTGTTTGTTCCCCTTAATTAAACTCCGACGCATAACCGACAACTTCTTGATCCAACGATATAGATAGAAAATAGCAATCAGAAGAAACAAAGACAACAAACTGACACTAATCAACATAGCGCGGGAAACGGCACGTTCTTTTTCTTCTTTTAATTTATACGCCTTGTCGATAATCGGAAAAAACTCCGTCACCTCAATAAACCGCAAACGGGCATTACACGCCACAGCATCTTCCATCGAGCAACTCAAGTATTTGTAGGCACGGTCAATATCTCCTGATTCATACATCAGATGCGCGAGTTTCTGCAATGAAGCATACTCCCTCACCGGAGTTTCCAGATCCGCAATGGCAGTCAGAATCAGATAGTAAACTTCTTTTTCGATATCTTTCTTCATACTATAAGCTTCGGAAAGAGTATAATAAATATATACTTTCTGACGTTCATCCTGAATTTCTTTCAAAGCATTGTTCAGCATATCCACAGCGACATCGGCTTTCCCGTTCATTATGCATTTTTCGGCTAAAACAATCGTTTTGTTTGCCTCTGGAGGCATCGCAGCAATAATGGAATCTCTATATAAATCGGTTTTCTTCAAATACTTTTCTTTTTCATTCTTATTGGTCGTATAATCTGCTAACCACCCGTAGCAGGCACGATACGTCTGATAATAAGATAACCGAGTCCACTCATTCAATTTTTTAGGATCAATCCTCTCCAACTGTTCAATGGCTTCTATATACATTCCCATTACTCCCATTACCGTAGCACGATTAATGATGATCTCATACTCCAATTCCGGGCGGTTCAACAATGGAAGGATTTCCATCTCACGGTTAATATAATATAAGGACGAGTCTGCCTGATAATGCAAATAAGCACCAAAAAGAGAGGCATATAATTCATATTTTCGAACAGGATCAGTAGAATGGGCAAGTTCTAATTTCAAGTTATTAATCTCTTTCTCTTTCCGAATCTGGAAAGTCTCTTTCTTGCTTATAACTTCATCCAGCTTTTTAAGAGCAGCCGCATTATCCGTATGCATTGCACACAACGAAAAAGGAAAGAGCAAAAGAAGAAATAGCATATAAAGGGTTAGATTTTTCATAAGGTTCCTTTTTAAAGATGTTACAAATATAAGAAATATAGTAATGAAAACGAAAAATATGGGTATAACTATTTTCATTTTCACTTGTATTTTTCGGCATAAGGTATTAGAATATCCAACTAATTATCAGCAACATAGTCAGATAACAGGTTTATATTTCCATTCTAATCTCACAAAGGTGCACAGCATCCCCCTACATTTGCATCATCGGTTCTCCGAGCAAACAGTTAAAAATCTAGCTACCATGAAACGAAATTTGTTATTTGCTATTTTACTATTACTTCTATCGGGTTATCATCAAGCATTCGCCGCAACCAATATAAAGAAAGTGGCTCCTACCTTTTGGTGGGCAGGAATGAAGAATCCCGAACTACAAATACTTCTATACGGCGATGGCATATCATCCGCAGAGGTAAGTATTTCTTCTAATGACATCACCCTGCAGGACGTGGTGAAACAGGAAAATCCTAATTATCTGATCTTATATTTAGATCTTTCAAAAGCTATCCCTCAGCACTTCGACATTCTCCTGAAACAAGGTAAAAAACAGACTAAAATACCATACGAACTTAAACAGCGCAAAGAGAATGCTTCAGCAGTAGAAGGCTTCAACTCCAGTGATGTACTTTATCTCATTATGCCGGACCGCTTTGCCAACGGCAACCCCTCCAATGATATAATTCCCGGAATGTTGGAAGCAAACATAGACCGCAACGAACCTTTCGCCCGTCATGGCGGTGATTTAAAAGGAATAGAGAAACATTTGGATTATATTGCAGACCTCGGAGTTACGAGTATATGGCTTAACCCGATTCAGGAAAATGACATGAAGGAAGGCTCTTATCATGGATATGCCATCACCGATTACTATCAAGTAGACCGTCGCCTCGGAAGCAATGAAGAGTTTCGCAATCTCGTAAAAGAAGCCAATGCTAAAGGGCTAAAGGTAGTCATGGACATGATCTTCAACCATTGCGGTTCGAACAATTATCTATTCAAAGACATGCCTGCCAAAGATTGGTTCAACTTTGAGGGAAACTACATGCAGACCAGTTTCAAAACTGCCACCCAAATGGACCCTTATACTTCCGATTATGATAAAAAGCTGGCCATTGACGGTTGGTTCACACTGACTATGCCGGACTTCAACCAACGAAACCGTCACGTAGCCACTTACCTGATACAGAGTAGTATCTGGTGGATAGAATATGCGGGTATCAACGGAATCCGCCAGGATACACATCCTTACGCCGACTTTGAAATGATGGCGCATTGGTGCAAAGCGGTCAATGATGAATATCCTTCATTCAACATTGTCGGTGAGACATGGCTGGGCAGCAATGTACTGATCTCCTACTGGCAGAAAGACAGTAAACTTGCTTATCCGAAAAACAGTTATCTTCCTACTGTCATGGATTTCCCACTGATGGAAGAAATAAATAAAGCTTTCGACGAAGAAACCACCGAATGGAACGGAGGACTTTTCAGACTCTACGAATACCTCTCACAGGATATTGTCTACGCCGATCCAATGAGTCTGCTGACCTTCCTCGATAATCACGATACTTCCCGTTTCTACCGTTCGGAGGAAGATACCAAGAACCTGAACCGATATAAACAAGCCTTGACATTCTTACTGACTACCCGTGGAATTCCACAAATATATTATGGAACTGAAATCCTGATGGCAGCCGACAAAGCAAATGGAGACGGATTACTCCGATGTGACTTTCCGGGAGGTTGGCAGAATGACGCCAAAAACTGTTTTGAAGCAACCAACCGTACTCCGCAACAAAATGAAGCCTTCTCTTTTATGCAAAAACTGCTCCAATGGAGAAAAGGAAATGAAGTCATCGCCAAAGGCAAACTAAAACATTTCGCACCCAATAAAGGCATTTATGTTTATGAACGCAAATACGGTAACCAATCAGTCGTTGTCTTTCTGAATGGAAACGACCGGGAACAGACTATTGACTTACATCCTTATCAGGAAATACTCTCCACCTCGTCTGCTCATGATTTGCTCACAGACAAAAAGATTGAATTAAGAAATGAATTAACACTTCCAAGCCGTGGGATATACCTTTTAGCCTTCTAAGCAAGTTCACTACGACTTATATTTATCCAATGAAATCAGATAGATAAACAATTATAAAACAAGATACTAGCATTTATACAAACTTGTATTTTTATTCTAATCAAGCAAAAAAGTGAAGGTGGTTGCTACATTTGCAATATCCGAAACAAACAGGAATAGAAATATCGGTTAGCTTACAATTTAATACCATAAATAGAATGAAAAAGAAAAAGTTTTTTTCGATCATCGCATTCCTTTGCATCTCATTCATTGCGAATGCACAACAGAAACTGACCTCACCGGATGGCAATCTGGTTCTGACCTTTCAGGTTAACAAAGAAGGCGCACCAACCTACGACTTGACTTACAAAGGCAAGGTGGTAATTAAGCCGAGCACTCTCGGACTGGAATTGAAAAAAGAAGATAATACCAGAACCGACTTTGACTGGGTAGACCGCAGAGACCTCACCAAGCTCGATTCTAAATCCAATCTTTATAATGGCTTCAAGCTGAAAGATGCGCAAACGACTACCTTTGACGAAACCTGGCAACCAGTCTGGGGAGAAGAAAAGGAAATCCGCAATCAGTATAACGAACTGGCAGTCATTCTGTTTCAGCCAATGAACGACCGTTCCATCGTTGTTCGCTTCCGCCTGTTCAATGATGGTTTGGGATTCCGTTATGAATTTCCGCAACAGAAATCACTGAACTACTTCGTTATCAAGGAAGAACATTCCCAATTTGCCATGGCAGGCAACCATATCGCATACTGGATACCGGGCGATTACGACACTCAAGAGTACGACTACACCATCTCCCGTCTATCGGAAATCAGAGGTTTGATGCAACAGGCGATCACTCCAAATTCTTCTCAAACCCCATTTTCACCGACAGGTGTACAGACGGCACTGATGATGAAAACAGATGATGGTTTATACATCAATCTGCACGAAGCCGCTTTGATTGATTATTCTTGTATGCACCTCAATCTGGACGACAAAAACATGATATTCGAATCCTGGCTGACACCGGATGCAAAAGGGGATAAAGGTTACATGCAGACTCCGTGCAACTCTCCGTGGCGTACGATCATCGTCAGTGATGATGCACGTAACATTCTCGCCTCCCGCATCACCCTCAACCTGAACGAACCTTGTAAGATTGCAGACGCCGCCTCCTGGATTAAACCGGTGAAATATATCGGCGTATGGTGGGACATGATTACCGGAAAAGGTTCCTGGGCTTATACAGATGAACTGACCAGCGTGAAACTTGGCGTTACAGACTACTCCAAAACCAAACCGAACGGCAAACATTCTGCCAATACAGCTAACGTGAAACGTTACATCGACTTTGCCGCAGCCAACGGATTTGATGCAGTGCTGGTAGAAGGTTGGAATGAAGGATGGGAAGACTGGTTCGGCAACAGCAAAGACTATGTATTTGACTTCCTGACTGCATATCCTGATTTCGACGTACAGGAAATCCATCGTTATGCTGCAAGCAAAGGAATTAAAATGATGATGCACCATGAGACTTCTGCATCTGTTCGCAACTACGAACGTCACCTGGATAAAGCTTACCAATTCATGGTAGACAATGGATATAACTCGGTTAAAAGCGGTTATGTGGGTAATATCATTCCACGCGGAGAACATCATTACGGTCAATGGATGAATAATCATTACCTGTATGCCGTGAAAAAAGCCGCCGATTATAAAATCATGGTCAATGCACACGAAGCAACCCGTCCAACCGGTATCTGCCGTACATATCCCAATCTGATCGGTAATGAATCCGCACGTGGAACAGAATATGAATCATTTGGAGGAAATAAAGTATACCACACGACGATTCTGCCTTTCACACGCCTGGTCGGTGGTCCGATGGATTACACTCCCGGCATCTTCGAGACTCACTGTAACCAGATGAATCCGGCAAACAACTCCCAGGTACGTTCAACCATTGCACGCCAACTGGCATTGTATGTCACCATGTATAGCCCTTTGCAGATGGCTGCCGATATTCCGGAAAACTACGAACGCTTTATGGATGCTTTCCAGTTTATCAAAGACGTCGCTCTCGACTGGGACAAAACAATCTATCTGGAAGCAGAACCGGGAGAATACATCACAATTGCCCGCAAAGCAAAAGGAACGGACGACTGGTACATAGGCTGCACAGCCGGTGAAAACGGCCACGACTCCCAATTAACGTTCGATTTCCTGGAACCGGGAAAACAATACGTCGCTACCGTATACGCAGATGCCAAAGATGCCGACTGGAAAGAAAACCCGCAGGCTTATACCATCAAGAAAGGTATTCTGACGAATAAGAGCAAGCTGAACCTGCGCGCAGCTAACGGAGGCGGATACGCTATCAGCATCAAAGAGGTAAAAGATAAATCAGAGATAAAAGGTATCAAGAGATTATAAAGACAGAGAAATTATTATTCGGTAAAAGAGAGTGTTTTCGAGCACTAAAAATGATGACGAAGAGAAGGTTTTCAATAGGTATTTCTTAAGAGAGAATGAATAGAGATTTTACAATTAACTTTAAAGACAAAAACATGAAAAAAGGAAACTTTATGTTCAAGGTCCTGCTTACGCTTATAGCCGGAATATTCTTGTCCGTTGACGCATTTGCTCAACAAATAGCCGTCAAAGGAATGGTAAAAGACGCAACAGGCGAACCGGTTATCGGTGCCAATGTTGTGGTGAAAGGCACTACCACCGGAACGATTACCGATTTCGATGGCAACTTCCAGTTGTCTGCCAAGCAAGGCGATATAATAGTAGTTTCATTTATCGGGTACCAGCCGCAGGAACTTCCCGTCGCCGCACAAATGAATGTAATACTGAAAGACGATACGGAAATACTGGACGAAGTAGTAGTCATCGGTTACGGTCAGGTGAAAAAGAACGATATGACCGGTTCGGTAATGGCTATCAAGCCCGATGAACTAAGTAAAGGTATTACGACGAATGCTCAGGATATGTTATCCGGTAAAATTGCCGGTGTCAGCGTGATCTCCAATGACGGTACACCGGGTGGTGGCGCACAAATCCGTATTCGTGGCGGTTCTTCATTGAATGCAAGCAATGACCCGCTGATCGTTATTGACGGTCTGGCTATTGACAACGAAGGTATCAAAGGGATGGCAAACGGTTTGTCAATGGTTAACCCTGCGGACATCGAAACCCTTACTGTACTGAAAGATGCCTCTGCAACTGCCATTTACGGTTCGCGTGCATCCAATGGTGTTATTATTATCACCACCAAGAAAGGAAAGAACGGACAAGCTCCCAGCGTAAGCTATAACGGTTCCGTATCCTTCTCCAAAACTCAAAAGCGTTATGATGTACTGAGCGGAGACGAATACCGCGCTTATGCCAACCAGTTATGGGGTGACAAATTACCGGCAGATTTAGGAACCGCCAATACAGACTGGCAGGACCAGATATTCCGTACTGCTGTCAGCACCGACCATCATGTTTCTATCAACGGAGGATTCAAGAACCTGCCTTACCGTGTGTCTTTAGGTTATACAGACGACAATGGTATTGTGAAAACATCCAACTTCCGACGCTTTACCGCTTCCGTGAACCTGGCTCCTTCCTTCTTTGAAGACCATCTGAAGTTCAACATCAACGCCAAATTCATGAACGGTAAGAACCGCTATGCCGATACAGGTGCCGCCATTGGCGGAGCATTGGCCATCGACCCTACCCGTCCGGTTTATTCTAACGAAGACCCCTACCAGTTTACAGGCGGCTACTGGCAGAATATAAATTCTACCACAGGCTTCAGCAATCCGGACTGGAAATATACGTCCAATCCGAACTCTCCCCAAAATCCGCTGGCTGCACTGGAACTCAAAAATGACAAGGCAAACAGCAACGACTTTGTTGGAAATGTAGACGTTGACTATAAATTCCATTTCCTGCCTGACCTCCGTCTGCACGCAAGCATAGGTGGCGAATATGCGGAAGGTACGCAGACTACGATTGTTTCTCCATACTCATTCGGCAATAATTATTATGGTTGGAATGGCGACGTTACCCAATATAAATACAACCTTTCGTACAACATATACGTACAGTATATCAAGTCTTTGGGTGCAAACGACTTTGACATCATGGTCGGTGGTGAAGAACAGCACTTCCATCGCAACGGATTTGAAGAAGGACAGGGCTGGGACTCCTATACGCAAGAACCCCATGACGCCAAATTGCGCGAACAGACAGCTTATGCAACCAGAAATACACTGGTCTCTTACTTCGGCCGTCTGAACTACTCCCTGCTGAACCGTTACTTGTTTACCTTTACCATGCGTTGGGATGGCTCGTCACGTTTCTCCAAAGACAACCGCTGGGGTACATTCCCGTCATTGGCACTGGGATGGAAGATTAAAGAAGAAAACTTCCTGAAAGATGTAAATGTCCTGTCTGATCTGAAATTGCGTTTAGGCTGGGGTATTACCGGTCAGCAAAACATAGGTGATGATTTTGCTTATCTTCCTCTGTATGTAGTCAATAACGAGTATGCCCAGTATCCTTTTGGCGATACGTATTACTCTACTTCCCGCCCGAAGGCTTTCAATGAAAATCTGAAATGGGAAAAAACGACCACATGGAATGCCGGACTGGACTTCGGATTCCTGAATGGAAGAATCACAGGCGGCATCGACGGATACTTCCGTAAAACGGATGACCTGCTGAACAGCGTTAAGATTCCCGTAGGAACTAACTTCAATGCCCAGATGACACAGAATATCGGTTCGCTGGAAAACTACGGTATGGAATTTTCCATCAATGCCAAACCGATTGTGACTAAGGACTTCACTTGGGACCTCAGCTATAACATTACATGGAACCACAATGAAATCACCAAGTTGACAGGTGGCGACGACAGCGATTATTACGTAGAAGCAGGCGATAAGATTTCCAGAGGTAACAATACCAAGGTACAGGCGAATAAAGTAGGTTATGCTGCCAATTCTTTCTACGTTTACCAGCAGGTATACGACGAAAATGGCAAACCTATTGAAAATATGTTTGTTGACCGTAACGGAAACGGAACGATAGACAGCGGAGACAAATATATCTACAAAAAACCGGCAGGCGATGTTTTGATGGGACTGACCTCCAAAATGCAGTATAAGAACTTTGACTTCAGCTTCTCCTTACGTGCCAGTCTGAACAACTACGTGTACTATGACTTCCTGAGCAACAAAGCCAACGTCAGCACTTCGGGACTGTACTCCAATAATGCATATAGCAACACCAGCGCCGAAGCTGTCGCACTCGGTTTCAGCGGACAAGGTGATTACTACATGAGCGATTATTTTATACATAACGCATCATTCTTACGTTGTGATAACATCACGTTAGGTTATTCTTTCCAGAATCTGTGGAAGACTCAAACCTACAAAGGTGTTGGCGGGCGTGTATATGCTACCGTACAGAATCCGTTCATTATCAGTAAGTACAAAGGCCTTGATCCGGAAGTAAAAAGCGGTATCGACGCCAATCCATATCCCAGAGCAATGACTTTCTTATTAGGTTTAAGTCTGCAATTCTAACATTCATTAAATCAATTTATCATGAAAACAAAATATATCAAACAGCTATTTTCAGCCGCACTGATCGCAGTTCTCTCTTCGGGAGTAACTTCATGTATCAACGATCTGGATATTAGTCCCATCGACCCTCAGACAGGAGGTAGTTTCGACCAACAGGGAGTATTTGTGAAAGGATATGCCATGCTGGGTGTAACCGGACAAAAGGGTATCGACGGCTCTCCTGACCTCGACGGACAGGACGAAGGCGAATCCGGTTTCTATCGTACCACTTTCAACTGCAACGAGCTGCCTACCGACGAATGTCTTTGGGCATGGCAGGAGAATCAGGACATCCCCCAGCTTACAAGTATTAGCTGGAGTCCTTCCAGCCAGCGCACAGAGTGGGTTTACGTCCGTTTGGGATATGACATCACACAATACAACTTCTTCCTCGACCAGACCGAAGGCATGACAGATGCAGAAACACTGCGCCAACGTGCGGAAATACGTTTCCTGCGTGCCCTCCATTATTGGTACTTCCTCGACTTGTTCGGTAAAGCTCCGTTCAAGGAACACTTTAACAATGACTTGCCTGTCGAGAAGGAAGGTACGGAACTCTATACCTACATTCAGAATGAACTGAACGAAATTGAAAGTGATATGTACGAACCTCGTCAGGCTCCCTTCGGACGTGCAGACAAAGCCGCCAACTGGTTGCTCCGCGCACGTTTGTACCTGAACGCAGGCGTATACACCGGACAAACCGATTATGCAAAAGCGGAAGAATATGCCAGCAAAGTGATTGGCTCAGCATATAAGCTATGTACAAATTACAGCGAACTTTTTATGGCCGATAACGACGAGAATAAAAATGCCATGCAGGAAATCATTCTGCCTATCCGTCAGGATGGAGTGAAGACGCGTAACCACGGCGGTTCAACTTATCTGGTTTGTGGTACTCGTGTAGCCGGTATGCCCCGTATGGGAACGACCAATGGCTGGTCCTGTATCTTTGCCCGTGCCGCAATGGTAAAGAAGTTCTTCTCCAATCTCGATGATGTGCCGATGTTGCCCGCCGATGTTGAGATTCCGACCAAAGGCTTAGATACGGATGAGCAGATCGATGCCTTCGATGCAGAACACGGCATCAGAACAGAAGACATGATCAAAGCTGCCGGTGACGACCGTGCCTTGCTATACTCTGGTGTAGGAGGCGGCAGACGCAAAATTCAGACAGATGCGATCAGCGGATTCACCGATGGCTTGTCGATTGTAAAATGGCAGAATTACCGTTCTGACGGAAAACCCGTCAGCCATGCTACTTATCCTGACACAGACATTCCTTTGTTCCGTCTGGCAGAAGCATACCTGACACGTGCAGAAGCCATTTTCCGTCAGGGAGGAGACGCCACAGGAGACATCAATGAACTTCGCAAACGCGCCAACTGTACAAGAAAGGTACAGACCGTAACCGAACAGGAACTTATCGACGAATGGGCACGTGAATTCTATCTGGAAGGTCGCCGTCGTTCAGACTTGGTTCGTTTCGGTATGTTCACAACCAATAAATATCTTTGGGACTGGAAAGGTGGAGCAATGAACGGAACATCTGTCGCTTCATACTACAACAAATATCCTATCCCTGTATCGGATATCAACAATAACAGGAATATGTCACAAAATGAAGGCTATAAATAACCAAGAGTTCATCCTTATATAAAAGAATGCCATTATGAAAAAAATATCCAACATATTACTCGCTGTCACCTTCGCACTGCCTCTATTTACAGCCTGCGAAACAGACAATGACAGCAATCCGACCCTAAACGAACCCGATACATTCACGCTCAATACGCCCGCGTATGCAGCCAACAATGTATATGACCTGAAGAATGCCCAGACTGTAGAACTCACTTGTTCGCAACCGGACTACGGTTTTCCGGCAGCTACCACCTACACGGTACAAGCTTCATTTGAACAGGATTTCCTAGAAGCGACAGATGAGAGCAAAGCCAACTATACAGTGTTGGAAAGCACCTCCCCGACAGCAAAGATCAATGTGGATGCTTCCGAACTCAACAATGCGCTTCTCGACTTGTGGACGACCGTGAACGGAGAACAGGCAGAACTCCCTACCAAACCGGTAGCTGTATATATCCGCCTAAAAGCCAACATCACAAGCAGTGGAAAAGGAGTATGTTTTTCCAATGTGATTGAGTTGCCCAACGTTCTGATTTCCAAGAGCACCAGCTCATTGACACCTCCCAAGACGATGTTCATTGTAGGTTCTATGCTGGATGCCGACTGGAAAGTATGGAAACCGATGGCAGGTGTCTACGGTATGGACGGTCAGTTCTATTCAATGATTTACTTCGATGCCAACTCCGAGTTCAAGTTCGGAACAAAGGAAAACGAGTATATCGGCATTAACGACAACCGCGTGACGGTTACCGACAAGGCCGGAGCAGGAGTCAGCGGCAGTGACAACTTCGTCGTAGAGAACGCCGGATGGTATCTCTTCTACGTCAAAGCGGCTGTCAAAGGGGATGACTATCAGTTTACCATTACTTTCTATCCGGCTGAAGTATATTTGTTCGGTAACACCACCGGCGGTTCGTGGGCATTCACCGACGAATGGAAGTTTGCGGTTCCCGCTACCAAAGACGGTAACTTCGTATCTCCTGCCATGACTGCAAGCGGAGAAGTCCGTATGTGCTTCAAGACAGACCTCGACTGGTGGAGAACTGAGTTTACACTCCACGACGGTGAAATCTTCTATCGTGATTTCAACCTTATTGACAGTTGGACAGAAAAGGGAGACGGTTATTCCGTACAGGGTTCAGCCGGCAATGTGATCCATCTGAACTTCACGGCAGGTACAGGAGAAAAGAAGTAATTAACTTTAAAAAGAACGATTCATCATGAAAAAACATTTAATATACACAGGGATGTTTCTGGCAGCAATCGGATTTTCTGCTTGTAACGAAGATTTCAAGGACTGGGCTGATCCCCAGTCCAATCCCCAGGAAGAGTCGGCGGGACAGTTTACTGCAACTTTCACAGCAGGCAAAGACGCCAGCATCGTTATGGACGCGGCCACAGCCGATTCCGTAGAAATCGCAAAGTTAAGCTCGACCACAGCCGAAGAGGGCAGTAAGATCGCTGTCAACTCTTTGACACTGAATGAGAATCACACCATTCCATTTTCCATGACGGAAGATCATGTCTTTAAAGTAGCCTTGGCACAACTGGACAGTGTGACGCAGGAAGCCTACAAAAGCCGTGCAAGCGTGGTACGTGAATTGAAAATCTCTATCAATGCTTCTGCCGTAACTCCTTCCGGTGAAGGTATTCAACTGGTGGGAAATGAAGTAAGCATCACCTTGCAGCCTGCCACAACTCCGGCTGTTGATCCCGACGGCTATTATATAGTCGGTGATTTCACAGGCTGGGACGGCAACAGTGCCCAACAGATGAAGAAGGATGCTCTCGATGAAAACCTGTATATACTGGAAGCAGAAATAGAAAGTACTTCGAACTTCAAGATTTTCCCGGCTTCAGCTATTAACGGAAACGACATAGACTGGACCAAAGCCTTGGGAAGTAGTGTAGACGGTGATGACTCCGGTGATAATTTTGTTAGCTGGACGAATGCGGGAGCCATTAATACAGCACTGGACGGTAAAATCAAAATCTCGTTCGATGCCTTCAACTACCGTTTTACAGTGAAAGACAACAGTGCGCCCACCGAACTTTACATGACTGGCAGCGCATACAACTGGGGAACTCCTGCCGGTGATCCGAATGCTTGGAAAGCACTTGTTCCGGTCAACGGAACGAAAGGAACTTTCTGGGGAATCTTCTATTTCGCAGCTAACGATCAGGTGAAGTTTGCACCGCAAGCCAACTGGGGCAATGACTTCGGCTTTGTAGATGCTATCTCACAGGAATCCAAAGACCTTGCCGGATTGTCGGACGAGGGCGGCAATTTGAAAGTCGGTATAGCCGGCTGGTACTTAGTATACGTCTCCGTTATCGGTGATGATAAAGTGATAGAATTTGAAAAGCCGAATGTATATCTGATGGGCGATACCTCATACAACGGTTGGGACGCGCAACTGGTAGAACAGGATTTATTTACCGTGCCCGGAACGGCTGATGGTGAATTTGTTTCTCCGGCATTCCTGAAAGATGGCGCAGTACGAATCTGCGTAAATCCGAAAGCTGTCTCTGCCGGCGACTGGTGGAAAACAGAGTTTATCATCTTCGACGGACAAATAGCTTATCGGGGCAACGGCGGTGACCAAGCTGCGGTACAAGGTAAAACCGGACAAAAGGTTTATCTGAACTTCGGCAACGGAACAGGCCGTATCGAATAATACTACAAGAAATCAGGGAAACAGGGAATGGCCGTCGCGAATACAATGAAATCGGGGCGGCCACTGTTTTTTAAGAAACTACACTTATTGTCTTTAATACATCATCATTATGAATAAACATCTCCACTTTTTATCTCTTTTGTGGTTGTCAATGCTCATGGCATTCATGACCGCTTGCAGCGATGACAAAAATATCACCGACCCTGCTCCGGAACCCGAACCGCCCGTCGAAGGGCAATGGACCGCACTTACCGCCTCTCCCGACACATGGGACGAGACCAAACGGGCAGACATCTCCTACCAATTACTGGTCTATTCCTTCGCCGACAGCGACGGAGACGGATATGGAGACCTGAATGGCGTCACCCAAAAGCTGGACTATCTCAACCAGCTGGGCGTGAAAGCCCTCTGGCTCTCTCCCATCCACCCCTGTATGTCTTATCATGGATATGACGTCACAGACTACACCAAAGTCAATCCGCAGCTCGGCACAGAAAGCGACTTCGACCGTCTGGTTACGGAAGCCCACAACCGGGGCATCAAGATTTATCTGGACTACGTAATGAACCACACCGGCACCGCCCACCCGTGGTTCACCGAAGCCAGTTCATCATCCGAAAGCCCGTATCGCAATTATTATTCTTTCTCTGAAGACCCGAAGACAGATATCGCAGCAGGCAAAATCGCCATGATCACACAAGAAGGGGCAGCCGGATACAATGCCGCAGAATGGTTTCAGGTTTCTGACGAGACCGCTGCCGTGAAAGGACTGCTGAAATTTACATTGGACTGGAGCAACGCATCTTCTCCCATCCTTGTCGTTTCCACAGGAACCAAAGCAGACGAGGATAATCCGGACACAGGCACCGACAACGCCAAATACTTATACTACGGAGACGGTATCTGCAAAAAGTTTTATGACAAAGGAAACAACATCTATGAACTCACCGTTGACTTTGAGTCCACTTGGGGACTACTGATCCGTACCAGCAATGACTCTTCCTGGCCATCAGGAACAAAATACGGCGCCTCATCTTCGTCCGAGAAACTCGCGCTGAACAAGGACTTCAAACTGACCAACGCCGGCAGCCCTGCCAACATCATGTTCGACAACCAGCAGATCACCTATTTCCATTCTCATTTCTGCACCGATTGGTTTGCCGACCTTAACTACGGCCCTGTAGACCAGGCAGGAGAATCACCGGCATATCAGGCAATAGCAGACGCCGCCAAAGGATGGATCGCCCGTGGTGTGGATGGCCTCCGCCTCGACGCCGTGAAGCACATCTACCACAGTGAGACCAGCGAAGAAAATCCTCGCTTCCTGAAAATGTTCTATGAGGATATGAACGCCTATTACAAACAAAAAGGACATACGGACGACTTCTATATGGTAGGCGAAGTGTTGTCGGAATACGATAAAGTGGCTCCCTATTATAAAGGTCTGCCCGCTCTTTTTGAATTTTCTTTCTGGTACCGACTGGAATGGGGAATCAACAACAATACCGGATGTTATTTTGCCAAAGACATCCTTTCTTACCAACAGAAATACGCCGACTATCGAAGCGACTACATCGAAGCTACGAAACTGAGTAACCACGACGAAGACCGTACATCGTCCAAGTTGGGTAAATCCGCCGACAAATGCAAACTGGCGGCCGCCGTCTTACTCACCTCTGCCGGGCATCCCTACATCTATTACGGTGAAGAACTGGGACTTTACGGAACAAAGGATAACGGAGACGAATATGTGCGCAGCCCGATGCTATGGGGAGATAGCTACACTACCAACTACACAGACAAGACAGATGCCACCGTTTCGAAAAACGTGAAAACGGTAGCAGACCAACAAGCCGATACCCATTCACTTCTGAACATATACCTCTCCCTCACCCGATTGCGTAACACCTATCCGGCACTGGCAGAAGGAAGTATGACCAAACATTCCGTCTACAACGAATCGCAGGAGAAAGACTATAAGCCGATTGCCGCCTGGTATATGACCAAAGACAACGAGAAACTACTTGTCATCCACAATTTCTGTGGAACGGCCATGCAACTTCCGCTGACAGACAAGATTGAAAAAGTATTGTTTGTGAATGGCGAGGCGCAACAAAATACAGACAGCGACAGTTACACCTTGAAACTGGGAGGATATGCCTCTGTAGTGTTCAAGTTGAGCAACTAAATACATCAAGACCACGTCTTCATACATTCATCATCTAAAAAATAGAATGAATCTGAAGACGTGGTCTTGACTTTTTACGGTTTCTATCCATCTTTAAGAAACCTTATATCAGTCGAAATATCAGCTTTTTAATGAATAAGAATCAAACTTGTGTTTCTCCTTCTATATACTCTTCCAAGAAAAGATTCTCCCCATCGAATACAGCGTACGAAAAGAAGTTGATCCAGTCTCCAAGAATCAGCACACGGGAAGTAGCGCTCAGCATTAAATCCAGTTCAATGTGACGATGTCCATAGATGAAGAAGTTGATATTAGGATGACTCTTCAGATATTCTTTTGTATAAAGTACCAAGTGTTCCTTATTCTCCCCCATGTAATCCGGTTCTTTGCCGTCCACCCGCTTTTCACGGCTATGTTTTGCCCACGTCAAGCCCAGTTCCACACTCCAACGAGGATGAATAGCAGAAAACAGTGTCTGAAGTGTTGCACTGTGAAACATCCAGCGCAGCAACTTGAACTTCTTGTCCGGGTCACCCAATCCGTCACCGTGAGCCAGATAAAACTCTTTTCCGTATATTTCGGTAGTCAATGCTTCACGATGAATAATCACTCCGCATTCTTTAGAAAGATAATCCCCACACCAGATATCATGGTTGCCGGTAAAAAAATGTACCTCCACTCCCATATCCGTGAGTTCGGAGAGCTTTCCCAAAAAGCGGGTGTATCCTTTGGGAACCACTAACCGGAATTCATACCAGAAATCGAACATATCTCCCAACAGGTAAACGGCAGAAGCTTTATGCTTGATACTGTCGAGGAAGTTCACCAAGCGCCGTTCCTGTGTACGTCCATGTTCTATGGCACGGGAACCAAGATGCGCATCGGAAAGGAAATAAACGTTCTTCATGAGTTTTGAGTTGTTAGTTATAAAAGATTGATTATGGGTTATCACTCGTAACTAGAGAAAACCGAGCTCGAGTTTCGCTTCCTCACTCATCATATCTTTATCCCATTCCGGTTCGAACACAAGGTTGATAGTGGCAGATGTCACTCCTTCCACCGATTCTACTTTCTGGCGGATATCTTCCATGATGAAATCGGCTGCCGGACAGTTGGGAGCAGTCAGAGTCATATCAAGCACTGCTTCCCCATTGTCGGAGACGTCTATCTTATAAATCAGTCCAAGATCGTATACATTCACCGGAATCTCAGGATCGTACACCGTCTTTAGCATGGCTACGATCTTTTCTTCTATTTTAAATTTTTCCATAGGGCTTTCCTTATTAATATGTATTGCAAAGATAAGAATAAATTTATTCAGAGCAGCCCTTCGTCGGCAAAACTGTAAAACTTATCCTCACAAACAATAACGTGGTCTATCAGGCGAATGTTCATTGTGTCGGCTGCCCGGCGGATGTGTTCCGTCAGCGTCCGGTCCGGTTGGCTGGGTTGGATATTTCCCGAAGGATGGTTATGCACTACGGCTATTTGCGTGGCTCTTTGCAGCAGTGCTTCCCGAAGAATGGTACGTACATCCGTATACGTTCCGTCTATTCCGCCGGTACTGATACGTACCTTGTCGATCAGTCTCGTCGCCTGATTCAATAATAATACCCAGAACTCTTCCTGTTCAAGGTCGCACATAACAGGCTGGAAGATGTCGTAGATATCTCTTGAACAAGAGATGCGGGGGCGTTCTTGGATATTTTGCAGTTTCCGCCGCTTACCGAGTTCCAGAGCAGCCATTACAGTGATGCTCTTTGCCGGTCCCATTCCTTTAAAACGGGAATAGTCGCAGACTTCCCACTTTGCCAAGGAGTTCAGATTGTTATCACAAGAGAGAAGCAAACGCCTCATCAGTTCGACAGCACTTTCTTCCGTATTTCCGGAGCCTATTAATATGGCGAGTAGTTCGGCATCACTCAATGCGGCTGCTCCTTTCTCCATCATCTTCTCCCGAGGACGGTCTTCCAGCGCCCACTGGTTGATGGATAGTTTGTGTTTGCTTTCCATGATCAAGTCACTTACTTATAAAAATTCTTTTGAAAAGCCTCGAATTCGTCCTTTCCTCTTATACAGCGCTGCCACCATGCACGCCAGAATCCCGTTCCATAACCAATTAGTTGTATAAAGGAAGCAGTAATCGACAGCATTCCAATCCATAAACTGCGATTTCTGATTGTCGAATCCACGCAAACCACCAAGGAATAGAGCAGTAAGGGAAGA
>OGKN01000478.1_pt1 | contig 20748 bp, 16 predicted proteins | sample 1572511 | NCBI WGS metagenome assembly OGKN01 (sample SAMEA2582150, study PRJEB24529) | metagenome | reverse complement strand
GTGACGTAGGCTTTTTCGTCGCTCAGGAAATGGATGTAGCGCGGGGAGGTCAGATTCTCGATGCGTCCTACCTCCTTGAAGGTGTTCAGGTCGATGGCGAAAATCACATGGGAGTTGTTCACCACGACCCAGCCCTTGTTGTCGTAGATGGTCATCGACTGCGCCACGTCGCCGAGCTTCATGCCGTTGGCACGGAAGAAGACCTCGTTCTGCACCTGTTTGGTCTCTGGGTCGTAGTAGCTCAGCGAGGCGTTGCCGTACTGGAAGTTGCCCTCGTTGGTAATGAACAGTCCGGCTCCCGTGGCGTTGAAATCCTCCACGGCATCGCCGTAGTCCCACTTCATGCAGGCGGTTAAGGATAGTGTCGCTCCGACAACTACGCTCCATAGCAGATATTTCAATTGGTGATAGGTCATACCGTTATTTTTATAGTTAATCCCCGGTAGTCTTACCTTACGGCAAGCATACCGAGGATTGGCAGAAAATTTATTGTTTGGTTATCTATTCAGCGGGCTTGTACTTCCCGTCTATCATGTCTTGGTAGGTGGGGTTGTATTTGCAGCCACTTACAATCCAATTTGGTTCAGTAATTTGATTATCCTTGATAAAAGGCTCAAATATAGAAAAATCAGAAAAAGAAGTAAGCTTAACGAAATTCACTCCTGATAAACTTTTAAGCTTCGGCATATCAAAAGATGTTAATTTGGAAGCAGCATCTGCACTTAAAGATCCAGCTATAGAGACTAATTCAGGGCATGAGAAAGCGGAAAATCCATGAATCGTTATTCCCGCTCCTCCAACTTTTTCAAGCACAGGAAAAAGCTCATAAGTGGTTGTAGAACGGATATCTAATCCTCCATATGGAAGGTCGTTGGTTGACCACTTACCTTCTTTTGCATATGATGGATTTGAATTGCAACAAATCGATTTTAAATTACTAAAATTATGAACCATTTTAGGAGTATTAAGTGCCCCCTCCATAAAAAATTGACCGCCAATTTTTTCAAGTTTTGAAAATTCTAAGTTTGATGCCATCATATTAATTTTGAGATGCATATAGCCGTCAACAAATTTGAGATTATTTGCAACGATGCCAGATTTCATCCCTGCACCAAAATAAAAGTCGCCGTGTACCTCTTCAATTGGAAGGGTAAAAACTTTTTTGTCTGGTGTTATGTATGATAAATTCTTTACCTTTTTAAAATTGAAATCAACATAGTTATTCGCCCAGGCATCAATATAAATAGAAACATTCGAAAGATCATCTTTCGTTATAAGTTTTTGTAGTTTCTTACATTCCGAGATGCGTATAATGGATTCCTCTGAATCTTCATTAGAAAAAACAGCATCACTAATGTCTATAGGAGAAGAACAACTTATTAGCTTCTCTAATTTTAACGATCCTATTCTTTTTAAGTTTTTAAGATTTGATAATGATGAAAGTTCATAGAAATAACAAATTGAAAGAAGGCCTGTTACGGTTGCCAGATTCGACATTTCATCAAGATTAGTAAGAGAAACATTTCCTGTAGTGGAAAACAAATCTCCTTGAATATAGTTCGAAATAATAAAACAATCTCCATTAACAACAGAAAGTTTGGGCATTGATAATTTTTCAAACTCGATAGGCAAAGATGAAAAATTAATACTTCCTGTTTCAATAAGCTCAGGGAAAGAGATAGATTTTAAAGTCGAAATCTCATTAATGCTTAACGAATTTTTAACAGTCTGTACTTTGGGAAATACCAATGTGCTAATTGCACCTTTACCCATACCGAAAATGTTTAATGCCCCTCCGACGTTTATCAGTTCGGGTATTTGAAGCGTTGTCAATGTGGACGAACTGATAACAAAATCACCCTCAATAGCTTTTAGCAGATCAAACTGAACGAATTTTACACCATTGTTGTACACATGGATATTGCCCGTTACCTCGTTCAATTTGGTCATGGAGACCATCTCCAGCGTTTCGTTCGCAGCCGGGTTTTCCTCCGAACCAATCGACAAACCGCCGATTTTGGTAATGTTGTCCAAACCGGTCAGCGTTCCACCGGTATAGCTGTTCTTTATTGTGATGGTTCCTTCGACTTCTTTAATAATACTAAGTCCAGAAATATCACTGATATTTTCTGCATTTTCTGCGTCCGAACCAATAATAAGATTACCTTTTATGATTGTAACGCCAGATTCAATAAAAGCAGCTACTTCTGAGTTTTTTTTCAGTTCTACATCACCCTCACTTCTTATCTCATCCTTCACAACAACATAAGTATAGTCATTGGTAGCTCCATTAAAAGAAGTAACACGGAAAGTACGTTCAGTGTTCCAATCAGTTATGGATGTTGGATCAGGGAATATCTTTGCAGAAGGTGTGTAAATGAAAGATGCCTTTGCTCCATCAAGAGAAACTGTGTATGGTACAGTCATCGTAATTGTGTTGTTCTCAATGACAGCATCATATGTCTTATCATTCACACTCAGTACCACGGATGTGATGAAATTATCATCAGCATCAACTGGAATTTCGTTCTTATCGGAACAGCCGACAGCCAAAATACCGAAGAAAAGGCCGAACAGCAAGTTAAAATTGATTGGTTTCATTTGTAATATGTTATTATTGTTTCATCATTTATCATTTTATTTGTTCATATTTAAATCTTGGAACGAAAATACTTCGGTAGAGATTTCTCCTAAAACGCCGCTTTTAGCCAAGGCTCCATTCTGAACTTTTATGAAGTCGATGTATTGGAGATTTACCGGAGAGCCGTCGTGATACATGGCATTAGATATTTTGAATCCGTTTTTCTGTCCAGAACCGTCATACGAATCACCAGCCAACATATCGGAACCGCAATTATCCACATACCCCCAGTCATAAGGAGAGTTACTCCAGTAACCTGTGGATGGACTTTGTGAATTGCGTGGCAATAGTCGAGTACCGTACAAAGTGTAGGAGTCGGCCGTAATCCACAACGGATAATAGTAAGGTTGCGTGTGGTAGGCATTGAAATCGACCCAGCCAGTGTTTCCCAAATTGTCAATCCAATAAGTGTGTGAACCATCCGAGGCCGGTCGGAAATAGGTCACCTCATAATCTTGAATGGTGGTGGGTTTCCCTGTTTCGCTGCCCCGCAGTTCGTACCACTCATCATCGGGAAGTCCATTGCCGTTGACATCCTGCATCACCCACACTATCCCCGGTTCATTGGAAGAATCAAAGGCATTGCCCTGAATAGCAAAATCATATCCACCCTTATTCTGAATGCTGTGGTCAAACCCTACTATGATGTAACCGCCAAAGGAGCCGAGAGATACATAACTTTGCTTGGCAATACGCTTGGAAGCATATTCGACGGCCGCTTCTCGGGTCGATTCGCTACCGGTAAAACCACCAGTATTGGTTTCGTTGATGAATTGTCCGGGAGCCGGCGTATATTCATACACTCTGTTGGAATAGGCCGAACTCGCACCTGAAGCAGCACGATATCCGGAAGATTCCGACCCGTTCACGCAAACTACGGTGACGGCGGATTCCACGGATATGCTATTTTGCATTTCGGTGACAGAGACGGTTATCCGGTATTCTCCGGCGGACGAAGGGGTGAACTTATACACCCGACCGGTTTCACCTTCCACGGGCTTACCGTCTATGCTCCAGCGGTATTGCGGATTCTCGAAATAGTCCAGCAATGGACGCAAGAACACTGGTCGCCCGGCAAACGTATAGCGTGTGGAAACAGACTGCTCATAAGACGGGGCAGGGAAAACAACCTCATAAGGCATATTCTCGACCACCTCTATCTCCAACTCTTTCTTGGTTTCACCATCCTCGTTGGATGCTGTTATGGTAATCGGAAAAACTCCCACCTGATTTTCCTTAAACGTATAGGTCGTATCGGTGGATACCACAACCCCTGCACGTACCCATTCCACCTTGAAACCGGCAAGGTCGCGATGGGCAATCACGGCAGTCAGGGTATTCTCTATGCCTTTTTGTACTTTCAATCCTTTGGCCGGCACATACAGATTGATGGCCGGGGGCAACAAATCCCTCACTTCCACTTTCACCTCTTCTTCGGCATGACCGTTTTCGTTGTCCACCCGCAGCGTAATAAAGACCTCCCCCGATTCATCCCACGTGTATTTCAGGGTCGGGTCTGTGGAAATCAGTTTCCCCTCTATGGTCCAGGCAAACAAGGCATGGTCTGCGTACCGGTAAGTCGGTGCGATGACCAGTTCCCGGCCAATCTTGACTGCATAGATACCGTCTTCACTATCGAGTTCAATCACTGGGGCTTGTCCGGATTCTGCAACGACAACCTCATCCCGATTGCAGGATATGAATAATACAGCGAGTGTAAAAAAAAATAAATTTTTGATTACCATGAATACAAGCTGGTTAGATTAAAAGACAACCACCACTTCCAAGTTTAAATTTCCTTGAAAGGGGTGGTTATAAAATTAGTTTTCAAAAACAATATCATCAATACAGAGGTATGCAGGGGTATTTAAGCCATACTCTCCTGTGTCGGAACCTGAAAAGTTAAATTTCACAAATCCTACTCCAGCTTGATTAATAGGCCAATATGTCCATGTAGTAACGGGATTTTCGTTCTTCCCATTTCTATAATCGGCTAATACCTTGGTGTATGTAGCTAACTTATTACCAGCAAAATCATAACATTCAAGTTCAACTTGGAAATACCCAATATGGTTTCCGCCTGCATCGACTTGTGCTGACAGCGGAGTAGCTACACCGGATGCGCCGAATTTATTACCATGCATGATTACACCATAGGTATATGATGAATTACAGAACCATAAACCTTTTAGAGTATATTCGCCTGTTAAATAGAATTCGGGTTGAGCCATCCATTCGGTATTATATTCATCAGAATAACCATAAACAACAGCAAAATTATTTCCGCTATGACCTGCACCTTCGTTAGAGCCATTAACAGAAGTCGTATCATAAACACTCATTTGATTGTTATAGGAATACCACCAATCACTCGGTATGGTATCACCGGTAATCGTAATTCCTTCGGCAGAAGATGGATTGGTACGGTAATTCCATTTAGACAATGCTAATCCACCACAAGAGAAATTGTTGAATGTTCCATAATTATTAGTCACAGTGTTAATCTCAGACATGAACACTCCATCTGGATCAGCAATTTCTTTTACTTGGGTATACGAACCCACATTTCCATAATAATTAGCACCGTAGGAAGTTGTCATAGCCATCATCGAAGAGGCAAAATCATCAAACGTGATGGTAGTCGTTCCATCGGGGTTAGGTGTTGCGCGGGTTTGAATCGCACTTTCTTCATACGGAGTAAGGAAGTCATCGTCGGACGAACATCCGGTGAACACTGTGGCGGCCATTGCTACAACGGCCATTGCCATAAACCTAAAATTCTTTTTCATAACTCAAGTATTAAAAGTTAAACAAAAAGTTTAATTACACATTCGTTTTCCTTGCGATAGATTTGCAACGAATGAGAAACCGGTTATCAAAAAGAATACAGGTGGTCTTTGGATGAGCCTCTGTTCATTTTGATCTAATGCCAATTATCCCGTGGTCACTAAATCATATCTTATCAAGCAGGTCTTCTGGCTCATCCCGCTTATCGCGCCTTCCCAGCTTTCACCAGTGGCAAAGAGTGCGATAAACTTTAATAGGACTTACAGCTGCGAGTACAGCTCCGGATTTTCACCGGGATTCCCTTTTAATTCCAATCGACACTTCGATAGGAAACTTAACTGGTGCAAAGTTAAGAGTTATTTTTTACCCGTTGGTTGAATTAAAATAAAGCATCTTTAACAAGACCAATTTTACGATGGTTACAGAAGTTGATGTATTGCAGCACGGTCATAGCAGCGATTTTTGCGGCAGTACGTGTAAACAGTCCGCCTGTCTGCTTTGCATAATTGCGTACCATCATGAATTGGTCGTTAAGTTGAGAGAAAACGGTTTCGATTCGCTTCCTGAAACGCCTGTAAGCCCACGAAGGATTTCTCCAATTCTTTTGGTTCAAGCGATACGGGACTTCAAGCTTGATATGAGCCGTTTCGAAAAGGTCTTGTTGCACCTCAGCACTTAAATACCCCTTATCTCCAAGCATAAGACAGTCGTGATAATCCCACTTTGCATCATCCAGATAATGTATATCATGAACATTTGCAGCCGTTATATCATAAGAGTGAATAACACCACTTATTCCACAGATAGCGTGGAGCTTATACCCATAGTAATACATTTGTTGGGAGGCGCAAAAGCCTTTGGAAGGTGCGCTTTGCGGATTATCATTTCCCATAACGCAACGCTTGGCTCGTGCCAGCTGGCATACTTTGACAGGCTTGGAGTCTATCACAAAGACATTTTCCCCACCGTCTATGCTCTTGGCAATATCCCTGCGGATGTCTTCTGCAAGACAAGCCGTGAGTTTGCGACGGACGTTGAACTGTCTTCTGGATATAAGGTTAGGGATATGTTCGGGAGATTCAGCCAATCTCTTAAAGAGGTTGTTCTCGCTGTCATAACCGAATGCTTCGGCTGTAAGAGAAAGAGCTATAACTTCCAAATCAGAAAAGGTGGGAATAACTCCACGGCGAGATACATTGCCATGTTCATTTACACGATTTCCTGCAAATTTCTTGCAGATGTCGTTGATTTTTGTGAATTTTTCGATGAAGTTGTGCATACGACGGTTTGAACTCAATAGTTTGGATGCTATTAAGTTACTAAAAACCAGAAATATGCACAACCTTTCATTTGTCATTTTACTAACTTTTTAATTCAACCAACGGGTTATTTTTTATATAATTTCTTTTTTCTCCATTTTTTTCTGATAACAGCTTTTATGAATATAAAAATGTACTCTTTCTACCATTTTTTAGTTGCGAATAACGATATGCCATTGCCCAATCATTTATTTTTTAATTCGTCTTCTCCCCTTATGTCGGCAATTCCTGTCGGGTGATTTTTATGCAAAGGTACAGCGTTCGGTCAATTGCCAAGAGCCGCAAATGCTAACGTTTTGCGAATTTTACAGCAGCCTTCCGCAAATCGCAGATTGGGGTATTCCGTAAAATCCGCCCGCCGTTCACTTGTCTTATTTGCCTCGATCCGTCTGTCAGTCCTGCATAAAAATCATTCCCCAACGAGAAGCCGAAAGAGCTTCAAGAAGAGGGAAATAAAAAGTTTAACAAATTAAAATTTACAATTATGCACAGCAGGATTTTTCAAATTTCAACGGAGCCGATAGACAAAGAAAACTATCTGAATGAGGACACACTCCAGCAAGGAGACGGGAGCTTCTATGACTATTGTTCAGAAATAGACGAGGAAAACCGTAAAGAGGATATTGCCAATTTGGTCAATTATGCCTTACCCAACGGAATGTTCGAGCTTATATCCGATGACACCATGCGCTATAATGGTGGCATAGAGCAATGGAAAGAGGAGTATGTCGCCAATATCAAAAAGAGAGCGGATGCTCTTACGGCAGATAATATGTTGGAATGGGGGTCGACCTATTATCTCAAACAGGCAGTGGAAAATCCGTTGGATGTCGCCTATCATTTCTATTTGGATGGCGACGGCTGCCAATCTTTTGCCGAACAGTCCTTTGCGTTTATGGAGTTTGTTTGTAGGCTTGAACCGGGAACGATACTCTACATCGGAGGAGTTGTTGATTACCACTTCTGATGTTTGTCCGAAACATTGGCAACCACCCGCTTTTGAGGCGGGTGGTTACTCTCTTTTTTGCACAGGCTCACCGGTTACTTTTATAAATATGCTCTGCAGAGCTTCCGCCACCGGTTTCACTGCCGGTATATTCCTTTTTTAAGGGTATAATCCCTTCACTACCCCGACATACGCCACAGGCTTGTTTTCGTGTGCAAAGGTACGGTGGACGAACATGGTTCAAGTACCGCTATCGCTACCTGAAATAAAATTTGATGACAACTTTCCGTAATCGGAGATAACGGTATTTCATAAAATTTCATCGCAGGTTCCTTGTCCGTCGTTCTTGTATCCCCCGTTTGGAACGCACATGAAAACAACCCTTTTGGGCGAAGTCAGAAGACTTCAAGAAAAGGGAAATAAAAAATCAATAAATCAAAAGACAATGAGCAAGTACGATTTCATCAAGCAAGGCAACCTCCTTTATTGGCACACTGCCGATAACGATGTAGAATGTCGAATTATCTCAACTCCCGAAAAAGTGGATAGCGACAGTATTATTTTAATCGCAACAGGTTCTTCAGAGATTGAAGTCTTGGCATCGGAGCTATCACCTATTGGCTCATCGAGAAGCCACAAAGAGGAATTTTTGCGCTGGAAAAAAGAGCGTGAAGCCGAGGGCATGGAGTTTTTCAACCGTCTTTCCGAAGTCATGGAAACAGACAATGATTTGGCTGTAGGCGATATGGTGGCGTTTACTAACGACTACGGGGTGGTATTTGGCCCCAAAGAAGTATTAGCTTTCAGAAAGCCTTGGAATGGCGGTAGATGCGTATATATCGACAGTGATGCCTATTGGTTCCCAGACCGTCCCGGACAACTCACCATACTCAGCAAAGGAGGTACAGAATGACAAACGAAGACAAAATCTTAAAACGGCTTTGCGGCAATATTGCCGCAGGTCGTTTCAACTGGCGGAAATACTGCACACCGCAACTTTACTTCGGTTGGGAGATTTGTGTTACCCCTCTGCATTGCTCTTACGGACAGATAGGTTACACCGTTCATTTCCCTTATACCAATATACCGGAAGTGGAATACGATTGGGAAATGGGCAAACTGACCATTGACGGCGAGAAGTGGAAAAGTTATTTGCGGAACGAATAATAAATATCAATATGGCACAGAATTTTTATACCAAATGGCAGAACGCTATCCTTGCAGATGCAGGAGGCTATGTTTCAAAAGAGTATCGCAGTTTCCAGACAGCATTGGTACGTGAGATTTCCAAATATGCAACGGCGGTCGGTGCACAGGTGGCATCCAACTTAAAAGGACATTATGATACCTCATGTTTCATCGAGCGCAACGGCAAGTTCGTTTACATCAGTCACTCTTCCACGTTAGCCCGAATGGGCGGCGGCGTAAGAGTTGAACTTGATTCGTTTCTGATACGGACAGCCCAACACGCAAAAGACTACAGAGGAGGATATAACCAATATTGTGACATGGCAAATTTGCAGTCCATGATGGATGATTTACTGAAAGAATAAAAAACCGAAAACAAGAAAAGATGCGGAGCCAACCGGTTCCGCATCTTTTTCTTTCCATCCTTACCGGCGCATACCGACGCTGTATTCAGCCTCTTGTAGCTCTGCCCGATACTCTTCCAGTTCGTTCAGCTTCTCGTTCACGGCTTGCAGGTTGGCATCCAACCCGATATTGTGGTCGTAAGGGAAACGATGCTGCGCGACCAGCCCGGCATTGGTGGGCTGCCCGACATCAAGCATATCGGAGTCCTTGTTATATTCGACATACAGCACGTCGCCGTTCGGCATCTCGAAGGCCGGAATCTTTTGATGCGCCAAAGCGGAGAACTGTTCCGCCGCCATCTCCCTGGCAACCTCTTTTATCGTCTCTCCGGCAATATCGACACCGTAACGCCGGATATGGTCGCGAATTTCCTGCTCCGTGAATTTCAACATCACCTCGTAGGTTCCCCCGACACTCCCGTTGTACACGACAGCGAAATTCTCATCCTCGGCAATTAGGCTGTCACCCTTGTTGTTCGTGGCTGATAAATAAGTATGCTGTTCGTTGATGCCGTTGCCGTCGTAATACTCCTTGGCAAGCGTCAGCAATCCCTCGCAATCGCCTTTCTCCCGGAGTTCGTCAAGCGGCCTCGTGTCATCCGAAAATTGGAGATACGCGACAGAGGAATAAAATGTCTTCTCCTTTGCCGCCGCTCCGTTTTCCTGCTTCTCGCCGACATTTTGTTCCAGTTCTTGCGCTATCTTATCCACCTTCTGGGTAATTATCGAGGTTGCCCTTTTCACGTCCAGGAGCGTTGTCTTGATGAATTGCGGCGATTCCTTCAGCTCATCGAGCCATCCTTTGAGGTATGCACAACTTTCTTCCTTGATATGCTTGGTCATGCCGTAACGCTGTGCGACCAGTGCGCTACCTAACTCTGCCACCAGTTCCTCACGGGCATATTCAGGAGAACCGAAGGTAGTCGGCTTGAACCGATCGAGAACACCCTCCGCACCGGTCGAGTGCGTCATCTCATGGAACAGTGTCCCGTAAAACGATTCTCCCGATCTGAACTGTTCCTTTTCCGGCACGATGATTTCATTCTTCGTGATGGAATAGTAGGCGTCATTCTGATATTTCGGCGTAATCGGACAAATCCACAGGTTATCCCTTATCATCGTATCGACTGGGGCAAAACTGTAATGCTCGCCCTCCTCGATTGCCGGACGCGAATTTTCCTGCTCCAGTTTTTGCCACAGCTCCGGTCGCGCTTCCTGCAAATTGGTCTGCGCAACATTGAAGACCCTGAAAACCTGCATCTTCGGATAAACATTGTACTGTTCCTTTTCGTCATCGGAGAGTTTCTTGTAATCGTCATACTTGATTTTCTCCTTGGTCTCCTTATGGATACAAGTGAACGTGGTGAGCATGACCGGAAAGGACTTCTCGCCACGAAGCACGGAGACACGCGGCAGTTCCTCTCCATCCTTGCCGGACTTATTGAGCTTCTGAACACAATCGAAGGTGCAGAAACGGGGAATCTTGTACCCTTCTTTCTCGCAGTGCAAAAGCAGCATAAAAGCATTCATCCCGTTGTACTCGCGCCCGTGAAGGTTGCGAGGCCACTGCAACGCACCCTCGGTAAACCAAGGCTTTTTCCAGTCCTTTTGAATGCCCTCGATTTTCTCGATCATCATTTCGGCGAACAGGTCGAGAGCCTTGTCCTCGCTGTTCGGTCCGTCGGCATTCTTCTTTCTGTAACCGGCCATATTACTTACTGATTATAGTTAGACGAATCCGCCACATATTGCGTCAGTTCCTCCACCTTGCAGGAAAGATTGATTTTCCCGTTATGTGCCGACAGGTTCATTTCACCTATGGCATCCACCTTTATACCCGGCTGTAGCCACGCATCGCGCTCCTTGCCGAAACAGAAGAAGCGCACCCACTGGTATTCGAAGCCGTCATCGACCTTCTCCGCACTGAACGCCGAGAACACCGTATAAGGCTGGTCTTTCTTATCCCTTTTCTCCTCGATATTCTGGCCGACTTTACCACGAAATGCCAGCTCACCCTTGACGCAATCCGCATCATCCGTAGCGGCATTGCAGATTTCATCGGCGAACAGGTTGAAATAGAGCTTGTCACCCCGGCGTTTGAGATACATCGTACCCCTCACTTCCACACGGGAGCCGTTCCGATAACCGGTGGCTTCTTCCTGACTGCACTCCTTGCGGACATCCACCTCGATAGTATGCCGTCCACCCGTTGCCGGAATCTGTACCCGGAGCGGAAATGCCATAAACTCCTTTTCCTCTCTGTTCTTGCGAACCGACGCATCGCGGCCGATAACGCCGCATACCGTAACATTACATTTAATCATCTGTTTTTTGTCTTTAATGATACATGGATCATCCGACAAGTGATACATGGGTTGATTGATGTTGAACTGTTGGAGGGTACGGTCAGTCAGGCGCACGTATCATCGCCCAGACCATCCATCCGGCGATGGCTAATTGCACGCCCACGACAACGAGCGTCCCGATCCACCCCAACAGCAGGTAGCAGAACCGGACGTGCAACGCAAGGATGGAGACTCCCGCCAGACATTTGCATAGCTGTATCATCACGCATTTTACCATATCGCCATGCCTTTATCTTCGCAGGTTTTCCGTCTGTCCCTGTTGCCGGGACATCTCTTGCTCGAAATTCTGTGAGGCCGCTTCCGACAGGATAACCGTATTCAGCATACCGGTTACACGCATCCGTTTGGTCTCTTCCGTGAGTGTGCCGTTGTTCAACGTGGCAGACAACCGGTTCAGCTCGGAAGCGGTCAGCTCCCGCGAGACACGCAGTTCCCCATTGTCCGCTTTCAGAATGGCCTTGCCGTTCTCGCCGATAGTCAGGTCGCAGTTCTTCATATTCGGCAACAACGGCTTCAGGTCGATGGTACGAAGATCCATCGCGGTGGATATCATCGCCTTCTGTTCCTCTTCGTTCCGGTTGTCAATCTGTGTGGCCAGCAGCATCAGGGAGGCGAAAGCGGTCATCGCCATCTCCACAATCGGGTCGTTGCATCCCGACATTCCCACACCGCTATCCTCCGACGAAAGGAGTTTTTTCATCCATCCGTCGGGCGAAAGGTTCTTTTCAGGCACGGTATCTTCCGCCGCCTTGTATTTGGCGAGCAGGTCATTCCCGTTGTGCAGCATTTGCAATTTGATATGTCCTTTCTGTGCGATTTCAGCCAGATACGCCGCAGGGTCTATATCCCGTTTCGTCCCGTCGGCATAGATATTCTTCACACCGAAATGCAGATGTTCCCCGGTCGTCCGTGTTCCCGTATTGCCCGATGTGCCGAGCCGTCCGCCGGCCTGTACCGTATCGCCGACCTTGACGGAAATCTCCTTGAGGTGCATATAGGTACATTGTACCTTGCTGCCGTCCGTCCGGGCATATTCCACCGTCAGCGACTTGCCGCCGGGCGTATTCTTGTTCTGGTTTACCGCCACGACCTTGCCGCCGTTCTCCGTAGCCAGTACCGCATCGCCTTTGCAACGTATATCCACGCCCTTGTGCATCTGTTGCTTTGTGCCGTCCAACGGGTCTTGCCGTGTTCCGAACGGAGAGGTAATGAACAGAAATTCCTCCCGTTCCACCGGGAACGAATACCCCGTTCCATGTTCCGCACCTTCGGAGGTCTGGAGCGGATTGCGTTCTACCCCGAACTGCCTGCCTTGTGCCGCCATCTCCTGCATCACCTGCCTGTCATACTTCTGCAAGCCGTTCTGCTCAATGATTTTTTGCAGGTTCTCGGCATACTTGCCGCCTGTGGCGTAACCGGCTTTCTCAATGCTTTGTGCCCAGCCCTTGTAATCGTCCGGGGAGAGTTTGAAGCAACCGGCATAGCGGCTGTTCTCCTTCAAAAAGCGGGAGTGATGCTCGTATGAATCACCCACGCTGTCATAGCTGCAGAACTTTTCATTCGGCTTATCATCGGTGTAGATTCCGTATTTGCCGCCTCCGGCAATCCACGAGGGTGTCGCCTTGATGCCGAAATGGTTGTTCTCGTTCCTCGCCAGACGGCTCTGTCCGTTGCTGCTTTCCAGTATGCCTTGCGCCAATGTGACGGAAGCCGGAATGCCATACCTGCGCATCTGTGCCATCGCATAATCCGCGTATTGCAGTGCATATTCCTGATTCTTGCTCATAATCGTCACTCCTTATCTATGAATACCCCTATGTGTTTCCTGCTCGTCCTGCCGTTTATCCTGTAGCTCTATCTCACTGATGGCGACACGCTCACCGGCACGGACAAGTTTGGGCAGATAGCTGTCCAGTTGCGTCCTTGGGAACTCTGCGAAAGTCGAAAATCCATGTTCCGGATATTCCTTGACCGTAATTCCCAGTATTTTTGCTCCCTTTGCCGCATCCTCATTATAAAGCCGGTACACTTCTCCTGCACGAATCAGATACAGGGCGTCGGGATGCTTTTCCTTGAGGTTGTCCCAAAACTGCCGTTTCGGAGACATATTTTCATCATTCGTCTCTTCCGACCGATTTTCCGGCACCGTCTCATTCTGTTGCCGTACCTGCTCTTCCGCTTTCTGTTCCCCGACGGATTGTCCCTTTTGCAGCACATCGGCAAACAGCGTGGCCGCCAAATGCCGCTTGTAGCCGTCCCGGTCTTCCGCCACCCACATCCGTTGCCACTGCTGTGGAGTGACGCTGCGGGGCTGCAGCTTTTGTCCGTCGATGGTTGCCACACACTGGATTCCATCCTGCCTGGTCTTGAAGATGGCAACACGCTGAATACGGTTCAGGTCAATCTCCGGCGTATCGCTGCCGAACAAATCCACTTTCAGGTCGGGCTTGACCTCCGCCAGTGCATAATACTTGTGCGCCAGCTCCATCCGTACCTTGTCGATGTTGTCCATCGCCTGCTTGAGCGTGGAGAAAAAACGGTTCACATCCTCCTTATCGGGATAGACGCTGTACCCCTCCTTGTTTTCCGGCTTGATATAGAGTGCCCAACGGTTCTTGTCGTCCTGAATCATCTGCACGGCATCGAACCCGACCTCATTCGCCCGTCTGACCGCCTCCGACACGTCCAGCGTGGAGAGCTTTTCCAACGTGTAGTTCCTTAACCGGGCCAGTGTCACCATTTTTTCATTGAAATAGCTGTCATCGGGTCTGTAGCCCAATGCACCGTCAGTATTATAGAAACGCACCTGCTCGATACCCTCTTTCTGCAATGCCCGTTCGATACGTCCCTTGTTCATGCCGGGAATCTCGTTGTTCGCCTCGGTCGAAGCTCCTGCCGGCAAAATGACATCTGCCGATTTTGCCTCCCGGTCTATGACGAGGACGATGCTTTTCGCCGCCTTGTCCGGGTGCTGGCGGATTTCATTCGCCACAAAGTAATGCTTGTGCATCTGTTCCTGCATGGTCGTGGTCTGCCGTCTGTTTCGCAGGGTGGCGTACTCAATTTTCTCGCCCCGTTCCGCTTTTCGGATAACATCAAGCGCATTGTTCACGTCGCTTTCGAGAGCGTCCATCATACACGGATTTTCCTTGAACTCCCGGCACCAGTAATCCACCGTCTTCAGGCTTGCATCGGACAGACGGGCGGGCAGTCCCAGTTCCAGCATTTTGATACCCGAAGCCAGTTCCACGACCAACCTTTCATATTTTACCGCATCCTCCGACGGGGCCACGCCGTTCTTCATGACCATGCCTTCACGGGCGAGCCGCTGTTGATGCCCCGTAGCACTCACGATCTGCCGCAAGGCTTCCTGCATATAATCGTGGTAATGTTCAAAATCCTTTTGACGCGGCATATAGACCGCATCTTTGTCCGTCTCGTAATGAGGAACTCCGCTACCGTCCGAGCGCACGGGAACGAGGTTGTCCCGCATCTTCAATAGAAAGTCGTTGAACCGGGTGCGCAACCTGCGGTTGTCCGCCTCGGTATATCCTCTTTCCTGAACACTGCCATCCTGCTTTACCGCATCCTCGTAAGCCGGCTTGTCAACGTAGGGCAACGTCGTCTGGTCGATATTGAAAAGCGTGCGGATCTCCCGGTTGTGGACACCCTTGAACTGTGCCTTATGCTCTTCGTCCAATTGGAGATAGGCGGTACGGTCGATGGTCTCATCCGGATTGTTCCGGTTGACATACTTGTTCCAGTTATAGAACAGGAACGGTACGCCCTGCTCATGCTCCCGCACCGCAGCACCCCGTACCTTGGTTTCACTGTAAAGCGTGAACAGGTTGGTCTTGCATCCGTTATTGTCCGAATGCAAGGCCATAAAGAGGGCATTGAACGGGCTGGCCGAGACCCCTTGCGGATAGAGCCGGGGAAATCCCTTGCCCGATACGTTGAGCCAATGGCCGCCAGCGTTCGACGCCCCGCTCAGTGCGGCAGACAGCAGTTCCGCCTGCCTTGCCTCGGCTTTCTTCTCGATTTGCGACTTTTCTTTCATATCATCATGCTTTTATTGTTCATGGAATTATTGGATGCCCCGTGTACGCACGACCGTTTCCCGCTGTCCGTCATCGTAATTCTGCGAAGCGATATGGCGCAACTGGTCGCTCTTGGCAAGCACGGCGTTCGCCAGCGTGTTCAGCGGCAATGCCCCTGCACGGTAAGCCTCCGCGACGGTCGGCGTGAGCTGGATGGTACAAGGCACACGGTCTATCGTGGCGATGAGCGTACTGCCTTGCAGTACCGGGTTCACAATACGAGGATTGAGCGGTTCATCGGGATAACGGCGGTACTGGTTCTCCGTCTGTTCGGCAGCGGACGGCATGGGTCGCCCCAAAGCCTCGTGTCCCGCCTTGTTCAGCAGGTTTGCGCCGCCCAGACCGACAAGGAGCATCTTCAGCAGCGGGTTACGCACGAACAGACCGGCCACAATACTCGCTATCGGCAGCAGGTTGTCCCCAAAGCGCAACGATTGTGTCTTGCCGGTAAAAGCCCCCAACAGGATGTCGGGCAGCATGGCCATGACATATCCGAGGTTGCCCGTGATATCGCCCAATCCCTCTAATCCCAACGTACTGAGCAATCCGCTCCATCCGTTCGTGTTGGTCTGCACAGCCTCTCTCTCTTGCTTTTCTTCCTCACGTGGAATAACCACCTGCCGTTCCTCTTTCTCCACTTTTTCCCTCTGTTCCGTCTCCGGCTGCGTTGATTCCTTTTTGGCAGTTACAGCCGTTGCATTCTTATATTTCTCCAAATGCTTCAAATAGGCTTCTTCCTGTCCGGGAGCGACGACCAGCGGCACATCCTTGTACCGTTCGGCACGTTCATTCTTCTTTTCAGGGTGTCCGGGTATTTCTGGCATTTGGAAAGGGGTAAACTTTGGTGTCTGCATCCACTTCGGGAAACTGAAATCCATCACCGGTATTTTCTTCTTCAACCGCTCGTTGGCGGCCACGATGAGCGCACTGTCACCCGTCTGTACCGTTGCAGCCTCCTTGCGGAAGTCCGTAAATACGTTCCGTTCGCTGCCGAACACCCCTTTGCTTATACACTCTTCCACAGAAAGCGTATCAGGCTTTTCAGGCTCGAAGCGTGAGGCGACTGCCGAGATAGCCACGTCCGCCCCGACAAACTTCGCCAGTGTTGCCCACGAACCCACGCCTCCCATCATCACGGTATCTGCCGTTGCGCCCAGTACCCGACCCGCGCCTTTTTCCCATCCTTTCGGACGGTAGGCGGCTTCGCCCCGTGCCTCGATTTCCACAGCAAGCGGCGAGCGGTTGAAGGTCTGCGAAAGTCCAAGCAGGCTTGATTCTGCGGCTTTGCGGATGATGTAGTCGGCTGACGATTTCGGCATACGCTCCTTGACCAGCCGGTCGATCATCAGTTCCTCCACCCGGTAGTCCATATAGGCATAGGCAAGGTCGCCGCCTAATTGTTCCGACAGTTCATCGTAACGCTTGCGCCCGATTTCCTGCACGACAGTATCGCGCCATTGCCCGGCCATGTATGCGAGGTCTTGCTGTATCTCTTTGGAGCCGGTAATCTCCGCCTTGCACATTCCGATATAGTCCTCCGTTGTCTTCGAGTTCCATTCGCCCGTGACCTTGAGTACCTGGTACGGGTCGCCCATCGGCTGTGCCGCAGACGCCATCGCGCTGAGTATGCCGCCCAAAGAGGTGGAATACTCCCTCATTTCCTCGCCCTGTTTCTTCGTGAGGTAAGCCTGTGTCTTCGACATGACGGGCGCAAGGTGGCAGTGGAAATAGTCGCTCACGAGGCGTTCCATTTCTGCGAATTGCCGGCTATGTTTGATTCCATCCATATTGTGTATTATATATTTATCTGTTTCAATAACTGTTCTTTCGTCTGCTCGATGGCGTTGTGGTAAACCTCCATCTGCCGGGGAAAGAACTCTTCCAGCCATGCGTCCTTTTCGATGTTGTCCTGCATGAACCGTATCGCCTGCTCCCGTTCGATTTCGACGGATGTCTCGCCCTCTTCCCTGTTGTTGAACCATGCCTTCGTCCACCAGCGCACACCCGCCCGGTCGGGATAGACCGTGACAAGCCTCGGTATGTCGAAACTCTGTATGTCGATGTCCAGTTCCGCCAACGGGTCTATGATGCCGCCATAGGTCAGGGCTTCGTCATGGAGTTTTTTTTTATGTCACTGCCCGCAGTGGAGAGGTACACATCATGCCGCAGGGCGAGGTAATGCAGGAAATCCGCAATCAGGAGGTTCTGCACCTTGCAGGCCAGCGGCATGGCCTTATGTCCCAGTCCGAGCGGATTGGCCATGCTCGGCATATTCTCGTAGAAATACTCCTTCATCGCACCCACCGTGAAGATGTGGCGTAGCGACTGCTCCGTATTTCGGGGCAAGGTGTATGCTCCATGCCGCAAATCCTCCATATAGTGCGGCAGGAAGCGCAGCATCAGTTCCTCTATCTCTCTCTTATCCCGGTCATAATCGGTTCCCAGTTCCATCTCTACACCGGAGGGATAGTCGGTTTCGTGTCCGCCGGCCTGACGCATTGCCTGGATATTCCCGTACAGCATTGTCAAGAATTCCAACGGATTCAGTTCCTCGCCCTTGAAGCGGACGGTCATGTGCAGTTTGTCACCGCTCAAAGCTACCGTCTGTCCGGCCTTTACACGCTGTCCGAATTGGGCGAAGACATTGGACAGGTTTCCGTATGTCACCTCATATTCCCCGTAGCGGATGGTCTGGCAGATGCCGTGTCCGGAATCGTTGCCCACGCCCGACACAATGCCGCTGGCAAGGGCGGAAAGCATATAGCACCGCACGTTGAAGTCAATGCCGTGATGAAAGAATTTCTCGCCCGTCACCGGGTCGGTCTGTTCGCCGTAGCCGAGCGACAGCTCCACGTCTTTGCCCTGCTGTTCCTCGAAAGGCATACAATAACCGCTATCGGATTGCAGGATCATTTCTTCTGTATATTTCATGCTGTTTCCATTTTGATTCGTATTCTATCTTCTCATTCCTCCGCCATGTGCCTGTTCCCCTGCCGAAAAGTCAGGTGTACGGGTACGTTGCACGTTTTCTGTCTCCGGCGTGCGGAAGACACCCGCATTGTTGCCGATGAGCATCATGCCGAGAAATGCGCCGGCAATCTTGCCCAGCCAGCCGAAGCGTCCGAATATAAGAAATGCTGCTGCGACCAGTCCCGCTATACTCAATCCCGACACGTTACCCTGTCCGAGATTACGGAAAAAGTTACCGAACATATCGGAAACTCCGCCATTGGAGACTTGCCGTAGAAAATTCGATACTCCACCCAGTTTTGAGTCTATGCCGGCTACCGTACCGCTGACGGAACCGACTGCTTCTCCGGCTTTGCTTGTCAGTTCTCGCACACCGTCCGCTGTATCTGCAAGGGTATCCGTAGCCGATTTCCCTATGACCGCATCGCTTACGATATGTACCACGCTCTTATCTGTGGTTAGTTTCTCCCAACCCACATAACCGACTGCACCGCCGATGGCTGCGGTCTTGACGGCTTGTCCTGGTTTGTGAAGGATGCAGTGCAGCATGTCCCATACTTCTTCCGGTAGTTTTTGCTGTTTTGCCGCCATATTTTAATATTGAATCCCAAATTCCCATATCATTACATTTTTAAGGTCTTACATTCTTTCCAATCTGTCGCCAACGTCGCTTGGCTGCGTCCACGATACTACGTTTATCGGCTTCGGGATGTGCACCCTCGTCGATTTCCCGCCAAATGTCGCCCATTGTCGTGTACTTTACCGCTTTGGTCAGTCGTTGCAGCTTTGTGTTCATTGTTTTGAGCTTTGGACGGATGCCAAAGACAATTTCCATACGCTCTTTTTCCGTCATCTTGTTCTCCGAAAGGCACGCTGTGCGTATATCGTTCACAATTTCCACGCTGTTCATCATCAGTTCCCTATAAATCTTGTTGCGCTGTGTGGATAGGGCTACGGCAAGCGTATTGGCTGGACTTCGCTTCAATTGTTTGGTGAAGTCGCCCATATTGTCTGTCAGCCTCGATACCTCATAATAGAACCCATAAGTTTGCGCCGCATAGCAGACTATTGACCGGAAAGAGTTTAGATAGTTATTAAACTCTCGTTGCAGGGCTGTTGTGGCCTGCACTTCTTCTTTTGTCCAAATATGTCCGGTGGTCTGCATCAGCATGACCTTTTCCTGATTCTTCAGCTCCTTCTCTGCCTTTTCGGTATATACTGCAATCATTCCGGCCAGTACAGGGTCATTCTGCGCTTGTACCTTACCGATACCGGTAAGACACAGCAGTAATATACTTATCCAAATTGTCCATTTCATAACTGATATATTTTATCGGACGAGAGCTGCCGCCCTGTGCCAATGGGACAGAGCCATACGAGCTGCCTCACCGTTGTCACGGTCAAGCATTCCTGCCGTTACGTTGTTCCACACATCATTGAAAGTATAGTACCGTATGCTCAAATAGAGCAGATGCAACTTCCGGCTAAAATCCGATAGTTGGTCGTTCAACGCCCATAGCGTCTTGCTGCGTTCTGCCCCCGTAAGCATGTTTTCGTTGCTACCTTTGGCCACAGCGTCATTCAGCAATGTAAAAACAGAGACAAGTTCCGTTGCTGTTTCTATATAGAGGTTGTTCATGTTCATACTGGCCACAATGCCCTGCGGATTGTTTTGGATGGCCTTGCCTAATTTCCCCAGCGTGAGGAAAATCCGCACACCGTCATTGTAGAGATGCGTACAGGCTTTCAGTGATGAAGCGTAACCGCTTACTGTCTTGAGGTAACTGTTGTACTGCTTCTCCCACTTGTGGATTTGGTTGAACTCGGTAGCGATGCTGTTTTGGAGCAAGGCTGTTTGTGTCTGTCCCTTTATTTGTTTTTCAATCTGCCCGTTTATCAGTTCGTTACCTTCGGCCAATGCAGTCCATTCCAACGGATTGGAAGCCGCAATTTGGGCTTCTGCCACCTGTGGAAGCAGGCATACCAGCGAGGCAACCAGCCCCAGACTAATGATTCGTGATTTCATA
>OGKN01000465.1_pt1 | contig 21009 bp, 11 predicted proteins | sample 1572511 | NCBI WGS metagenome assembly OGKN01 (sample SAMEA2582150, study PRJEB24529) | metagenome | reverse complement strand
GTTTAAGTGACCTGCAAATCAATATTGATGGAAAAGATCTGGGGAAACAATCTATTGAAGATCAAACTGTCATTAACACAAACATTCACAAAAGACTTATCAAAAATAAGATTATAAAATTATCTCATGACAATGATAGTACTCTGCTTACGCGAATAAATGAATTGAAAGATAAAAAAATCATAGGATTAGGAGAATGTACTCATGGTTCGCAAGAATTAAAAACTGCGGTTATTCAATTTTCAAAGAATCTCATTCAAAATGGAGATTGCAGGTTTGTTCTGTTAGAGGCTCCCGTTGATGCCTTACTACTGGTCGATGCATATATACAAGGAATTATATCATCACCCGACATTGAAAAACAAATAAAAGAAATCATGCAGATGTTTTTTACAAACAATAGCGAGCTTATGGGCTTTGTGGATTGGTTAAAGGAGTATAACAAGACATCTCTTCGTAAAGTACACCTATCTGGTATGGATTATAAAGACATCATAAGTCCATATTTTTATGACTACCTATTAAATCTATTGGATAAAGAAAAAGGGCGATACTATTTATTAAAACTATATGATAAAGAATTTAAAGATATATTGCAATATGCTCATGATGATTTTTATTTAAAAACGAAGTTGGGAGAAGAGAATTTTTCGCTTTTTACCCAATACATAGAAACTTGTATCAATTTGGGTATTGGCTCCCAATTGCCTCCTCCTGATTATAGGGATTTCTATATGTTTACTTATACCAAACAACTTGCTGATCATTTCTTAAAAAAAGATGAGAAGCTAATCATTCACGCTCATAGTGCCCATCTTTCTAACTTGGAACGTTTTGATAGTTTTCCGTATAAAGAAATCCCAGCAGGGAATCGTTTAAAGAAATATTATGGAGATAAGTATTACTCAATTGGTTTTCAAGTTGGAAAAGGAACATTTACTCAGGAATCCGCCGGTTATTTTAGCAAGCTGATAGCATTACCATTATCCAAGCCACCATATAATAGTTTTGAACATTTAGCTCTAAGCACAAAAGAAAGTTATTTCTATTATCCATCCAAATATATGGATGACGGTATTGTTGAGTTATTAGTTATTCCAAGAATGGCACGTTATCAGAGACAATATCAATTTCATTCTGTGAAAAACTGGTGTGATGCCTATGTCTTTATACAAGAGAGCACGCCGCTCAAAAATGTAACGACTGGAGAATTCGAAACAATGTTCAAACAATTTCTTAGAATAAAGGAGTTGATAAAAGAATTGAAAGCAAACGAAGAAAAGATAAGAAATAAAGAGTAACTTCTACTCAAAAGTAAAAGCTACTCTTCATTCCATATAAGATTGGGGATATTCAGTAAGTTTCCCTATTTATTTGCTTTAATACGTTGCCCGTCCGCCTGAACAGCGTACAGTTCCGCTCCTTCAATGTCTGCTTCGGCAGGTACAGTAAATACAAACCGATTGGCAAACCATACTTTTTTGCCATCCTTGATTAATTCGAAAGCAACCGCCTGTTCGCCATTAGTCACAGTGTATGTTCTTCCGGAAACGGTATAACTTACAGTCTTGGTGATTTTCACATTGTTCTGGAATGTTTCGAAATACCCTACATCTCCTCCATCTTCGGATATACCTTTTTGATTGCCTCCGGCTCCTGCCTGGTATCTTCGGTCTTCAATGTATTCAATAGGCGGACATTTAGTGGGGAATGTTTTCATATAAGCCAGCGTCTGATTAATCATATCCTGTGTCACGGTATATGAAAAGCTTCCGTAAGCATACAACTTGAAACTGACCGGAATAAAGAATCCCCAGGCATCGAAGAATTCGGTCATATCCATATTAGCGGCTTTTGCTACGTTGCGTGCATACATCAGCTGTGCTGCGCCCGGATCATTGAAAGGTAACCAAAATTCAGGGGTACGTCCTTGTTCGAATATCTTACGGATGGTATTCGGTTTCTTGCCGATACGTTCGAAATAGGTCCACAATTGCTGGTTGAGGCGCATATGCATTTCGGAGGCTTCTCCTTGATATAATCCATATTTATTGGCATCATCAGATGTCATGTCCTGAGGGGTAAATGCCAACGTGTTCGGGTCGCGCGGATGCATGAATCTGCTCCAAGGAGTCGGAGGCGCATACCGGTAAGTAGCTAAAGTCCCAATGGAGCTTCCACGTGATCCCCACTGGTTTATCTTGTACACCACATAATTAGAAAAGAGATTATTGCTCGATTCCGTAGTACTGGGCCAGTTGATAGCTCCCTGATGCATGTGTCCGAGTTCATGTCCCGGCCCCCATTCATTGTCCTGATTCTTGTCCATATCACGCGGATCGAAGTTGTTTTTGAAACCCCATCCATCTTTTGTGCTTACATCACCCGCTGCCATATTAATGTAATAATTGGTAGCATAAAGTCCGTCGGTGAAAGTCGTGACATGCATCAGTGAATTGAATTCTCCTGTATTCGAATAAGTATCGATGGCAGCCAGTTCCTGCTCCCAATCTATCAGGTTATCCCATCGTTCCATTCCTCTTACTACTCCATACTGTTTGAAGTTGTCCTGATTTTGCAGCAAGTCTTTCAGTGCTGTAAACAGAATCTTCCTGCCTTTCAATACAAATACGCATTTATCAGCTCCGTCCAAAGTGACAGATTTTGCCTTCCGGATATATTCACGGAACAGATCATCGGTTTTATCCACAGTCAGATCCCATACATTGAAGCCTACGCGCGCATGTTCCGTTGTCTCCACATACTGGGGCGGAAAATGTATTTTCACTGCCGGCATGCCACGGGGATCAAGTTTCTGATAGATGACAAACAGATTTCCCGCACGTGAAAATGAAAACTTGTTGATTCCGTTTTTCAGGAATCGTTCTTCACCGTCGGGCCCCAGATCCGAACAACACCTTAGTGAAATGGATTCACCTTGCGGTATGCCGTCTGCTAAAACGACCATCTCTTCACCCGCATTCGTTATGATACCGGTAGGGTTGCAAAGAGGCGAGTAGTAATTGGTTCTCAATTTATCTCCCCAATATTCGGGCACACTGTATGCCTGATATGACTGTATCCTGAATCTCTTTTCCGCTTCGGGATAAGTATTACTCTGCAAAGACTTTGCCAGCACATTGAAGAATGCCGGAAGCCGATTGATGGTTTCGTCGGAAGCGTCCGGGCGGAGTTCACTGCATGAACGATCGGTGAATACAGTTATCAGTTGTTCGTCAAGCGGATTTTCCGCAGCATGGAAAAATTCCATCTCGTCGCAACTGACGAAATCATTTAATCCGCTTTTAACTTTGAATTGAACAGCCGCAGGTACAACCGGATCGTTCAGCAATATCCTATGGCTGCCTCCTGCTCCTTTAAAATCATAATCTTGTATATGAACAAAATCCGCACTTCCTTGAGGCTTGATGTAAAGTTCGAATGCTCCGAAATTACCGTTACCATTTCGACTGTGATACAGGATATAGTCTAGCGTAAGCTGATTCTGATCGAATTGATATTCAAGAGTAACGGGGAATTTTGCAGATTGACTCCATGTGGAATGATAACAGGTTCCGCCGAACTGACCGTCATAAGACTTCGATATATCCTGCCCCGGCTGATGGTCGGTGTCGTATCCGCCGGTAACTTTCAACTTTACATCCTTCTCCGGATTTACCCCCGAAATATCACTCGATTTCTTTTGTTGTTTGATTTCCGACTGGTCATAAATGTTTGTATTTTCTTTGGATACAAACTTGATCGTAGCATTCCTTTCTGTAGTCAGAGGATTGGAAGCAATGGAGAATATTCGTGTACTGGATGCCAGATCGGCTCTTGTATCAGGTACTTCTTTCTCGGTAATCCAGTCTTTGGCTTCCTCCGGAATGACTACTTCATAGTCTGTATTGGAAAGCAAGTTGACTTCCAGATGATCGTTTCCTGTTCCCGCCACCTGAATGACATGGCTCTCTTCAGCCACTTCAATGATCAGGTCACCGCCTGTCTGCACAACTCTGAGTTTAGCAGTCAGCGCATTATTGGTGATAGTAATATTTCCTTCTCTAACTCCTTTTTCGGGACTGGATATTGCCGAAACCGTCAGTTCTGTATCCGATGCTTTCCTTGCCGTCAGCCATTCTTTTCCCTCGGTTACCGATGCATTCCACTCCCGGTTCGATTTGACAGGTACGGCTACTTCCCCACCCTCTTTCTTGAATCCAATGGATTTCTGAACTTGCAGCACCGGCTCTCCCTGTAGCTCCTTATCATCACTCTTGCAAGCATAGAGAGTAGTGACTCCCACCAGCAGAATAAGAGAGATACATAGTATGTGTTTTACCTTATCCAATAACATAGTATTTATAATTTTTGTTGTTTTTCCATTTCGTTGACCAGACTATCCAAATCGAAGTCAATGTTATATTCATTCTCTATCTGAATCTTTTTGATTTGCTTCACCAGCGAATGCGGCTTCAGCCTTCGGATCATCTCTATTTCCAGAAGCCTGTTCGGGAAACGTTTGCGAATGCCATCGATGTCTTTCATATAAATACTGTCTGCTCCCTGATAAAGCGCATTGGCGGATTCTTCAAGAATAAATGCTCCCAAACTGTCAGGATATTGTTCGAGCACTGCCCGCAGAATTTCCAGACTTTTTCCGAAACTTTGATGCGCATCAGCATTCATATCTTTAGCCGCCTGAAACAATCCTAACTGAAACAGGTATTCTCCTGTTATCGCTTTTCTCTCCATTGCCAAAGTCTGGACATGCAATGCGGAATCCAGCTCCCCTATCTCAGCCAGTAGTTTAGCTTTGGTACCATAATAATCGGGGTTGAGACTGTCAATCGACAGTGCCCGGTCCAGAAGGCTGATACACTTCCGGGTGGAATCGACATCATAAGACGATTGCCGGATGGCGACCGCCTGTTGATAAAAACTGTCGGCACTGAGATTTACGGGATGGGGACGAATGTCCGGTTTCTGCCGTGAATGACAACCGATGGCTGTGCAAATTAGCAGCAAAACAAGTAATATGATATTCAGTTTCTTTGTTTTCATGTACATGATTCTCAATAGTCGGATAATATAAATAAAAAAAATGACTGACAGGGAGTTTTATAGGAAAATGTGTCTAATCTAATCTTATTTCCTCCCCGCCAGTCTTTTCATTAGTTTATCAGATGCCTAACTGCTCTTTGGCCCAGGCTTCATCATGCCTTACTCTGTAGAGATACATCTCAGCCATATTCCACCATGCTTTATTAGCGTTAGTATAGTCCAATGTGGCTTGATTACGGCGACCCGTAGGAGTAAATCGGATATAGTTGTAAGCTTGTTTACCATTCACATTGTTTTTAGCGGTAGCATGACCACCGTTTGATGTCGGTAAATTGAACTCTTCCGTACCCATGCTTTCAAAGTATTCACCGTTGGTACTTCCGTAAATAGTTGCGATCGTTACGTCGCCCCCATTATTTATGCCAGTCTGACGCGCATCATATTCAAAACGAAGCCCTTGCAACGGTTTGTTCAGTTTAATCTGCACGTAATGGGCTTCTGATACGACTGGATCTTGCCATCTGGAATGATAATAAGTTCCACCTTTGCCGTCAATCAAAGCAGGTAAGCCACCTCCATCACCGTCCTGTGTCGCATTAGCAGAAAGCATATCAACAGTGAGAATGACGCGTTCCAACTCGGAAGCTTCGCCGGAAGTACCTGTAATGATTACAGGACTCTCAGTCTCCATTCCCGTAGGACCGTAGGTCTTGAAAGTAAAGGAATATTCACCAGCACACTGATAGGTATCATCTATGATAGCCGATGTTGTCTTGAATCCATCTATTTCTATCTCTTTATTTTCTTTTGTGACCTTATCATAATACGTGATTTTCACTTTACTATAATCCACATCTTCCGGTGCTTCCCATTGCAGAGTGATGTGTCCGGCTCCCGGTGTAGCGGTAGCATTCACCACATTTACAGGAGGAACGGGAACGAATCCTGCTTGTTTCACAGTAACTGTAAAGCTGTTTGGATCAACCGGATCTTTACTTGTGAACGTTATCGTTCCTTCACGGGGTTGTTCTACAACTGCGGTGTTAGGCTCTATGATGAAGCTTTCGGAAGCATCACGCAATGCTCCTCTGGTGAGCGGTGCAGTTGCAGGCTTAATCCATGTTTGAGCATTTTCGTCAATCACATATTCATATTCCGCACCCGCAGGACCGTTCACTTTGAAAGGAATCGTGATCGTTTCGCCCATTGCTTTCACTTCAAAGACCTTGTGTGCATCGTCAATGTCAACAATATATCCTCTCGGCTGCTGCTTGATAATGAACGTGCCGACACAGTTGTAATTCTGTGACGACTGAAGGGTGATTGTACAATACCTCACAATGGTATCAGTATTCTGATCCAAACTGAATACCAGATTTTTCTTGACGATATCTTCCGCTTTTACAGCTTTTTGTCCTTTCTTTGCTTTCAGTTCTTTCGGTTCGTTAAAGCGTACCCAGTTACAGGTATCCGGTACAGTGATGACATCCAGATTCAGATTGGTATTCACCTGGATAGAAAGTGAAGTCGCTTTAGCATCCACCGCCTTCATTCCATCATCCGTCAATCCGGGTATATCGATCACCGGTTCCAAGCCGAACTGTTTCACACTTATGGAATAACTCTGGTGACCGTATGCTATCGTAACTTCTGCTATACGCTGTTTATAGCCTTCATTCTGATCGGCAGAAACCGTGACTTTACCTTCCTGCTTTTGTAGTTTGCACCATTCGGCATTCGAACTTACCGTCCAGTTATCGAGCGCCACGTTGGTCTCCACTTCTATCTCATGTTCGCCGCCGGAAAGCGGAAAAACAACAGCCGCCTGGCTCTCGCTGGGAATGGTCAATGTCAGTACATTGAACTCAGTTTCATAATCAGGACCACAGGAAGAGAGAGCTACGAAAGTTCCCAGGATTCCTGTCAGTCCGATGATTAGTATATTTTTTTTCATATTATTAGATGCATTACAAGTTTTCTACTCTTGGATTGAATTGGTATCTCAGTTTGGCATTTACCTCCCTGTAGAGGTCGGTAGACTTCAAACGGTATTTGTAATGGAGGCGGAACTCCTTATAATAAGTGGAGCGTCCGTCGGGCGTCCGGATGACATTCAATAAATACGTATTGTCATATTCGCCGATGGGTGTGAGCTGCACTACGTCGATGCTTTGATACGGCAGGATAGTGAGTTCCTTCGCCAACGGATTCTCGGGCAACTGTGCTCCCATTTCCAGAATGATGCTCCCCTTATTGATGATATCCAGCGCAGTGGTATAGTCAGTGAAATTTTCATCACCGGCCATCAAACGTACAGAGTTCTCAGAGATAGGAAATACACGGTTGGAATTGGTCGGACGGCGAACTTCACTATACCCATCCGGATTCGGGATAATGACCGTACTACTGGTGTAATTGTAGTAAGTTGCCGTCTGCGTGGACGCATAGTAATTCTCCTTGTGGATACGAAGCAGCACGTGCCTCTTTTTCGGATTACAGTCCGGTGTTCTCAATGAATCTATCTTATATTCGAGAAAATAGATGGAGTCGGGTGAAATCTTTTCCAGATTTTTCAGATACACCGGAAACATAGCCTTGGAAGAGCCGGCGGAAATGTTCATTTCCATCGTCGGAAATTCATAGCATTCTTCCGGCAAGTACTTTGCAAAACGGGCTTTATTGATATCAAAATTGGATTTGTTGTAAGCCCTCAACAGTGTATCGGAATGTTGCAGCACCACTGTTACCGGTTCGTCGGTAGCCTGCGATCCACTCAACGAAGCTACCACGAAAAGGGTATCTCCTCCCTGCTGCAACTCAGCTACCTGGCGATCATATACCAAGTTGGAATTACTGAGTAAATTTACTTCTTTGCGGAACTGTTCCTGATCGAAATCATACTTATCGCAACCACTTATCATAACCAAAGCAGAGCAAAGAATTATAGTTAATATCTTTTTCATATTATCTTTCTGTTATTCTTGTTTTTCATTATCTGTCCCATCCCGGATTCTGGTCCATGGAAGGTACTTTCAGTAATTCAGAGTGACTGATCGGCATAAATACCATTTTGGGCAGTGCGACGCGATCGCGGATATTCTGTTGGTCAATGGTCACGATGTTCCAGAATCCCGGATTGCCGGCGACGTCCGTACGGTCTTTTTGTACATCCAATCCCTGCCAGTTAGACGTATTGGCATCCTCGGTAAGGTAAGTACCCCATCTACGGGTATCGAAATAGCGGTAGCCTTCGTTGAAAAGTTCCACTTGTCGTTCATTACGGATGATCTGCTCAAATCTCTCCACCTCGTTGAAGTCACCCAAAGCCGGACCGGGTAATCCGACACGATAGCGGATCATATTGAAGTATTTAGCCATTTCCTGAATATCACGGCTGACAGTCACTTCGACATCCGTACCTGTCATATCAGGAGTAGTAACGGTGACCGTACCCGTCACCCGGTTCAACGCTTCTACATATTCAAGGAGTACTTCGGCATAACGGATGATGGCAAACGGTTTAGGCTGAGTAACAAATGCGCCTTTCACACTTCCTTTTCCGCTCGACCATGAATCGTCAGGATGGACAAACTTGACGGGAGTGTAGCCGCTGATATTGTAATCATTGACGTTATTTCCCGCACCGGCCAACCCGGCTTGCGTATCATCATGAGAATACCAGAACTGCTGGTTGACATAGGTTGCGTCGGAAGAAGCGGAACTCATAGTCCACAAGCGTCCGGGAAATCCGATGGAAGCATAGAAACGTGCCGAACGGTTGTCATACATCTTCGGAACATCACCTCTCAACTGATAGTTTCCCAGCACTTTATTCGTACCTATTGTCTGGCTGAGATCCGCTACATACGGATAGTCTGCCGATGCATTGTGGATGTCTCTGCCATCCATCATCAGGAAGCAATCGACCACTCTCTGAGGTACGGACATGCCGCCCCAGCCTCCGAATTTAACAGGGAACGAGTGGTGCGTGTAATTAGTCACATTTTGGGATGCCATTGCCCAGATAAACTCTTTATTGGTTTGAATAATACCTTCACCGTTGAACATATCGGCAAAAGAATGGTAAGGGTCGATACCACCCGCACCATCGGGGAAAGGAGCCGTAGGAACATTATCTGCCAACGGATAAGGGTATTGATTGTCCGGTGCCACTGTGAACAGTGAATAGTATTCCATATTGATCACTTGCTTTGCGGCAGCGGCTGCTACCGCCCAACGGTCGGGATCATAAGTCTGGTTTACGTAATCGGCACCGTCGCTTTTGCGCTTCCAATTGCTAAAGCACAGGCGGGCGGCATCACCGCCATTGAACAACGGAGAAGCTTGGAACAGGCGCAGACGGGCAATCAACGCTAAAGCTGCCCCCTTGGTAGGACGGTCGGAATAGCTGATACTCTGCTCGGTCGGTCCATAAATACCTTGTGTGGCAAGCTTGAATTCATTGCAAATATAATCCACCGATTCATCGTATGTAGACCGTTCCCTGTCATAGTATTCCGCAGATTCGGAAGTACCTAGTACTTCGTCTCCGACAATGAGCAACGGACCGTAGTTCATCAGTAAATGGTAGTAGGCATAACCGCGCATAAAGTGTACGTATCCGATGTAACGTCTTCTGTCGGCTTCTGTCATATCAGACACTTTATCGATATTTTCCAGCATCTGGGTACATCTTGCCACTACTACATACATGCTATACCATATATCCTGCCGCAGGTTTCTTCCGTTGACAGTACCAACACTGAATTGCGCTCCCCAAAACTCGTTGGTCTGCCATCTGACGGCAATCTCGTCCGAGGCAGTTTCTCCCGGATTCCATGAGTTTCCCCAAATGGCACCCGCATCGGGAAAACGGGTCGGGGTGTTCCAAAGGTATCCTTCGGCATTTTTCATGCTGTGGAAAATGGAATCTTCCTTGAATGTAGCCTGAAAATAATTGTCTACATCCAGAAAATTGCAGGAACTGAGCAGCAAAGAACTGCCGATCACGGCTCCCAAAAGTATTTTAATTCGATTTTTCATAAATTTTTCAATGTTATGTGATTAGAATCTTAAGTATACCTGGAATGAATAGGTAGCAGGTATCGGATAGACAGCACCATTTGCCGATGCTTGTTCGGGATCGAAATATTTCACATTGTCGAAAGTGCACAGGTTATTCGCCACAAATTCCAGATCGACGGAAGACAATCCTACCGCTTTAATCCATGGCAGATGTTTCAGGCTGTATCGCAAGCTAACTTCCTGAAGGCGCAGGAAAGAACCGTTCCGCCTCCAGAAGGAGGACAATTGAGAATTGTTCTTATTACCTCCGTAAGAGAGACGTGGAAATTCAGCATTCGGATTTTCCGTTTCAGTAGTTCCCGAATACCATGCGGGCGTCCATCTGTTCTTGGGATTGTTGGCTAGTTTGATCACATTTCCCAAGTCTCCATTATAGAACGGAATCCATCCGTTGTCGTTTCCAAGCCCTGCACGATAGTAGTCTACCTTGGCGGAACCTTTGAACAAGACACTAACAGTCAGATCTTTCCACTGGAAGTCACCACCGAATCCATACATCACTCTTGGTAACTGGTTGGAATAAGACAATGGCACCTTATCGTCTTCATTGATAATACCATCGCCGTTGACATCGCGATATTTGATGTCGCCCGGGCGTATCTTTCCGAATCCGCTTTGATCGGGGCTGGTATTGATCTCATCTTTGCTGGCGAATAGTCCCTCGGAGATATATCCGCGTAAGATGTTAAAGGGTCTGCCGGTCACACTGAGATAGTCGTAAGGTAATTTATTCTCTTCAAAATAGTCGATGATATTTTGTGAGAATGTATAATTGGCACGAACCGTAAAACTCATATCCTTATTAATAGTATGGAAAAACTCAATATTTCCGTCCGATCCTACACTGTGCATACGTCCGACATTCGACTTCGGATAAGTCACCATACCTACGTAAGAAGGTAACGTCACACGGTCCTGGAAGATGTGGTCACGAGTATCCCGGAATATGTCGACTGTCAGGGACAACTTGTCGTGAAAGAACTTGGCATCGATACCAAGATTCGCCTTCTTTGCTACTTCCCATTTCAAATTGTCGGCTCCGGTATGGGTTTCTGTGATACCCGCATAACGATATCCCCAAGCAGATCCGGCATGATTGTCTATCAGGGTCAGGTAAGGGAAGCGTCCCTGGCCGGTATAATCGTTGGTAGAAACAATCTGGTCGTTACCTACGATACCGTAAGAGCCGCGAATTTTGAGGAACGTAAACCAAGGTAGTTTCTCTGTCCACCATGCATAAGAGGAAGGAACCCATCCTGCGGCAATGGAAGGAAAGAAACCGAACTGTTCTCCTTTTTTGAACTGTGCAGAACCTGTATAACCGAAATTCGCATCGATGAAATAACGGTTTTTATAGTCATAGGAGATACGTCCGGAAAGGTTCTGATGGCGTTTGGGGATGCTGGCGATACCTAAATCATCATATTTGCCCCATAGAGAGTTTTTCTCATCTTTCATATAGTATTCGAGCAACGCGCCAAAGGTATGGTCTCCGAACGACCGGTTCCAGTTGGCTTTCGCCTCCATATAGTATTGCCTGTAAGAGTTTTCGCCACTTCCGTATGCCATACTTGATTGTGCTGAGCGCAGCGCTTTAATCAAGACTCCCTGTGCGGTTCGTCCGGTAGCACGGTAGAGGTCGGGCCAAATCCTGCGGTATTCGCTGAAGTAGCCGATATGTTCCGTCATCGCTTGTACCGACATCGTCAGTCCTTTCAGAAATCCTCCGAATTCTTGCGTCAGCTTCAGCGTCAGCATGTTTCGGTTGTCCTCGCTTTGCATGTATCCGGTATTATTCAGCATAACATATGGAGAAGCCAATTCACGTGATCCGCCATATACGGGCAGCGTGCCGTCAGAGTAAGTGACCGGAAACAGAAGGGGGGTCAACTGCTGGACGGCTGACCATACCAGATCTGTGTTCCCTCCGCCCGGACTGACATAAGAATTGACATATCCATCTACACCGAAGTATAGCTGGGTCGTCTTGGTCAAATTCATATCGATATTGGCACGATAATTCAGCTTGTTTACGCTCAATGGCTTTTTAAACAGATTTTCCTCTTGGCGATAGGCGGCTCCTTCATCCTGATACCCCAGCGACAAGAAGTATCTGGCAACGTCACCTCCTCCTTTAGCACTGACATAGTAGTTCTGCTGAATAGAATTCCTTTTCATGATTTCATCTATCCAGTTTACATCCGGATAAAGATCCGGGTCCAGCCTGTTTTTGATCAGATCCAGTTCAAGACGGGTGTACAGATCGTCTTCCCCAGACATCGCTCTGGCTTCATTGGCAAGGAGTGCGTAATCATATGCTCCCAGGTATTCGGGCAGACGTTTGATATGTGATATTTTCATCGTAGCACGTCCGGTCACCTCTAATTTTCCACTGGTACCACGTTTGGTAGTCACCAATACCACGCCATTTGCTCCGCGTGTTCCGTAGACAGCCGTTGCTGCGGCATCTTTCAGGATACTGAACGATTCAACGTCGTCGGTATCAATATCTTCCAATCTTCCTTCGAGACCATCGATCAGTACTAAGGCTCCACTGCTGGCTCCGAAAGTACTGATACCGCGAATCCAGAAGTTGGAGATATTTTTGCCCGGTTCACCCGAACTCTGCATAGTGATAACACCTGCCATTCGACCTCCGATCATATTATTGAGGGAAGTGGCGGGAGTTTTTAGCTGCGCAACGTCAATGGTGGTGATGGCACCTACCACAGATACTTTTTTCTGGGAACTCATACCCGTTACCACTACTTCGTCAATCTTAGTCTCGTCTTCTTTCATGACGATCTTAAGCTTTTCTTCGTTTTTGGTAATCAGCATCTCGACATTCTTCATACCCACTGACTGGAATATCAGTGTAGCGTTTTTCGTTACTTTTATCTTGAACTTTCCGTCCAGATCCGCTACTACGCCGACTCCCGGTTCGTTCTTTACATAAACAGCCGTACCTACCAATGGCTCGCCGGTTGCATCCACAATCACGCCTGCCACTGTAAACTGTGTACTCGTTTCGTTCTGACTGTAGCCTGCCAATGGAATCAATGTCATAAGCAGTACAATCAATAAAAGATTTTTTTTCATATATGTATTATCAAAGGTTATTGTATAGACAATTTACGAATCACTTTATTTCCGGTATCTGCGACATATACAATTTGTCCGTCGGCACTAACAGCTACACCGAACGGATGATTGAACAACGCGATATCCGGACCGCCGTCTTTATAGCCCTTCATGCCCGGAAGTCCGATAGGAGTAGTTACCATAGCTCTATCCAAGGGCAATTTGGTATCGATTACTCGTATACAATTGTTACCACAATCAGCGATATACAATTTACCGTCTTCGGTAAAGCAGATTTGATGGGGATTATCAAACTTGGCATTCCTCAGCAAACCGTCTTCCCATCCTGCTCCTGCTACCTGTCCTTCCAATATGGCCTTTCCGGCATAACCTTCACCGGGATAGGTGTTTTTGTCTTTACCTTCCAGATTTCCCACATCCACTCGCCATATCTGATTTCCTTCTGCCATCGCGACATAAAGCATATTTTCCTGTCCTTTGACAGGGCTGAAAGCAAGGTATGAGTCACATGCATCAGGTCTGGTAGAAGTTCCGACTTTCTTGAGTAGGAGTTCACAAGTACGGGTGTTCGGTTTTATCCGCACCAGTTGTCCCTTAACCATCACTGTATAAATGTAATGATCCAGCTTATTCACTACAAAGCAGTGCTTATAGTTACCATCGGCAACGTCTTTAGTTTCATCATTCAGCAGCACCGTCAGGCGGCGCGGCGCATAGCTCACGCTTTTGGCCAAAGAATAATATCCCATACCGCCATCTTCAGGAGCGTACATCGTACCATCCAGGTCCGAAAAAGCAGGAGCATTCAGGATGGCTGACGTACCATACTGAAGTACCAGCACAGAATTACTCTTAATGGAAGCCATGACAATATTTCCGTTAGACTGCGCTCCTTTATCATTTTGACAGGTTACAGATGGATAATTGTTTCCTCCGTGCCATACGTGGCGTTCGGTGATAAAGATATTATCCTCGTCATCCAGACTAATGTAGTTGGGCGCCGACAATGTAGAAGTAGCGATGTCTCCTCCTACCGTAGGCTGGTTAGCGTCCGGCGAAGCTTGTCCTACAACGGTAGTCACGCTCGTCTGCGTCTTGTAGATAAATTGCCTTCCGGCTTGTCCTTCATATTCTGTTCCGTCGGGCATTGTTCGGGCAACAAGAAGATTCATTTCTTTCTTGTACGTCAGTCCCGAAGGAACATACAAGTAGATTTTGTTACCATTTGAACTCACCAAGCCCGCCTGGTGCTTTATCCCATCCGCATCTTCGAAATAAACTTTCAGATTGGTAGTGTCTGATCCGAAGTTGCTGCCTTCGACGATCATAGGGGTAGCGATCCCACCGGAATCCGGATAAAATCCGGTCACCTCAATAGGTTGATCCGGATTGAATACTGCACTTCCTATATTCTTACTATCCGAACATGAAGTCAGATAGACAAATACGGCGGCAAAAAATGTCAAAAAAATAGTTCTTTTTTGCATTGTTTTTCTGTGATTAAAGGTTAATAATTAGTTGGGTTAATATGGATAAGTAGAAAACTTACTATTCTATATCTAGGCATTATGATAATGTGGTAGAAATAAGATGTGCATTTTTACTCTAATACGTTTGTTTTTGGGTGTGTATGCTTTATCTTAATATTTAGTAAGTTTAGGAATATATATAGTTGTGCTTGGCTGTTATGATTCATTTTTATATTTAACAGATTGGGATAAGTTGCTCTAGAACTTGGTAATTTTATACCAATAAGTGTATTTTTTCCTGTTTTCATAGGCTTTTCAAAGGTTATTAAGTTTGTGTGCCACTTAAGACGGTGTAAAGTTATTAATAAAATCGAAAAATACAATATCTTTTTTATTTTAATTATCAACAAACACCTTTTTTTTAGAATCTCAATTCTACTATATAGTTCATAAATTGTCATCCCAAGCATTCATCAACCAATTAATCAATTATATATAAGGCACTTATACGCACATATACCAAGTCCTATTACGACTTAGCCCCAATTAATCAATATGATTATAACCTTAAATTAACATTTATGAAAACTCTTAGCAACAGCCCTCCGCCTTTCAAAACCGGAGAATTTGATCTCATTTTTTACTTTTATTTCAGCACAGATCAGAATAGGTATGATATGTATTCTGAGTTCATTATCAACTTCAATACCCCCAATTTAAGAAGATGAATAATAGCAGTCAAACACACCCATATATTTTCAAACTTACTCATACATACAAAAACAAACGTATACCCCTTGTATGCATACCCTAGTTCTACCCACATAGTAGACACACAAGAGTAGGTTTCCCTATCACTTTTTTTTAACCAATCTAATTATTAACCTTTTATCACAGAAAAACAATGCGAAAAAGAAGAGTTTATTGGACGCTGTTCATTACAGCTTTCGCGTGGTTAGCTTCCTGTTCAGATGACGACATCAATGGAAGCAGCGGGTTCAACCCAAACCAGCCTATTGAGATCACAGAATTTTATCCTGATTCCGGAGGTATAGCCACTCCGATGATCATCGAAGGCCGCAACTTCGGTACAGACACCACTGGCATGAAAGTCTATTTTGAAGATGTAGACGGGATCAGACATCCTGCCGGATTAGTCAGCAGTAACGGTAGCAGAATCTATGCATTTGTTCCCAAAGGACTCACCTTCAAAAGAGAGATGAATATTCTTGTAGAAAGAAGAACGCCCGACGGTCAAGAATACATAGGCAAAGCACCAGACCAATTCCTATACAAGACACAAACCAGTGTTAGTACGGTAGCAGGACTTGCATCACCGGACAATAATATAAACACCGTTGGTGGTGACCTTGCCACATGTACTTTCTCCTCTCCTTTCTATCTCTGTATAGACGGTGAAGACAATATATTTGTGGTAGACCGTAAAGGAGACAGTGGAAAAGACAAACAACCAAACACAACCTGCCGTAATGAAAAAGGTGAAGGCGTAAACGGAAACATTTCAATGATTTCCATCGCCAGCAATTCTTCCATTGTATTAAAATATGGAACTGCATATATTAATGCACCGGCTTATTCTGATAAAAAAGATGCTGAAGCTGTTTACATTCCGGATGATGCCGGCATGAAATATTATGATATGCAAAAACTTCTAAATTATGTTCCCCGATATAGAACAGTCTTGAAATCAGAAGAACTCAGCACCGTAGACGAAAACAACTGGAAGCATTGCTTTGTAATCAACAAGCTGGATCATATGATCTATACGGTCATGTGGAAAGGGCAATTGGTTCGAATCAATCCTAAAAACCGTACAGCAGAAATTTTGCTAAAGAAAATATCTAATGTAGCAACAGGCGACGGCGGCAAAGCAGGAAGCGACTCCTATATCGCATTCAGCCCTATTAAAGGAGAAGAAAACGTACTCTATGTATCTCTTGCAGATTTTCACCAGATTTGGAGAGTGGACGTATCCAAGATCACTCCGGAAGATAAAGACACTTATAACGGAGAATCATACGCAGGAAAAGCAATCTACGAAGGAGTTATGAACGGGAAGGGCTGGGAAGACGGCTTGCTGAAGAACGCCAAATTCAGACACCCGCGCCAGATTTGTTTCACCGACGACGGAAAAATGTACATTGCTGACAGTGGTAATTCCTGCATCCGCGTAATAGATACTACTATGCCGAAAGAAAGAGCAGCCGTAACCACACCTATCGGTCTGCCGGGAGCGGAAGGTTATAAGGATGGAGGTCCGGAAATTGCCAAATTCCACTTCCCTTGCGGAGTAGCAGTCAACAGTGATGGAACTATTGTATATGTAGCCGACACACAGAACAAAGTGATTCGTAAATTATCCATTGAATAACCTTATACAAAATACAATATGAGAAATAATTTTCTACTGATTGTACTGATCATGGCGCTTATACCGCTGACGAGTTACAGTCAAGACAATAAGAAAAAACAGTTTACTGTAGCGGGGGTCGTAATAGACAAAACCGGTGAACCGCTACCGGGTACTACCATTTATGTTAAGAATGCACCGGGAGTGGGAACCTCAGCAGATATGGATGGTAAATTCAGTATCAAAGTAGATGCCAACCAAATATTAGTCATTCAGGCTATTGGAATGAAATCTATCGAGAAACTGGTGACTAAAGATGAAATGACACTCAAAGTTACATTGGAAGAAGATGACACCAAGCTTGACGAAGTAGTGGTCACAGGTATGACTTCACAAAAAAAGATATCAGTAGTAGGTGCAATCAGTACCATTGATGTAGCCCAGCTCAGTACTCCCGGTACTTCCCTCAACAACATGATCGGCGGACGGTTGGCTGGTGTCATCACCATGCAGAGTTCGGGCGAACCGGGAAAAAACATCTCCAACTTCTGGATTCGTGGTATCAGTACTTTCGGAGCCAGCTCCGGTGCATTAGTGCTGATTGACGGTATCGAAGGCCGCCTTGAAGACATTGATCCTGATGATGTAAAATCGTTCAGTATCCTGAAAGACGCCTCCGCCACCGCAGTGTATGGTACCCGAGGTGCCAATGGCGTGGTCTTGGTTACCACTAAACGTGGAGAAACAGGCAAACTTACCATCACAGGACGAGCAACATTAAAAGTATCGCATATCAAACGTCTGCCCGAATACCTGGGAGCTTATGACTACGCTCTCCTTGCCAATGAGGCACGTGCCATGTCGGGTGAAGACGACCTTTACTCCCGTCTGGAACTGGATCTGATAAAATACAATTTGGATAAAGACCTCTACCCGGATGTTAACTGGATAGATGAAATAATGAAACGCACATCTATCCAACAGAACTATTACATCAATGCACAAGGAGGAGGCGACATAGCCAGATATTATCTTTCATTAGGGTATCAGGATGAAGGAGCGGCCTACCGGCAGGAAGACAACCTGTTCAAAAAGCCTTTGTCATATAAAAAAATAACATATCGTGCCAATATTGACATGAATCTGACCAAAACAACCAAAGTTTATTTTGGTCTGGACGGATATATTTCCAACTATACCAGCCCGGGTGGACAAAACACGAATACGGTATGGTCAGCAGTCCGTCAGCTAACTCCACTGATGTTTCCTAAAACCTATTCAGACGGTACCTTCCCTTCTTATGGAAAACATGACCTTGCTTCTCCGTATGTCATGCTAAATAACACCGGATACACGCAAGATGAAACTCAGCGTAATATGCTTACACTCAAACTTGAACAGAAATTCGGAGGATTCCTGAAAGGAATGACAGCGTCGGTACAAGCGATGAGCGAAAATATCAATTATTTCAATGAAGGACGTTACATATGGCCTGACCTCTACCGCGCTACAGGAAGAAGTTCACAAGGGGTACTCATCAAAACATTACGTACTGCCAAAGAGAACATGAAATATACACAAAATAACAACAGATACAGAAAATACTACATGGAAGCCAAAGCCAACTGGGACCGTACATTTGGTTTGCACTCACTAGGAGCATTGGCTTTATATTACATGGAAGATGTTCATAACACCCAATGGAAGTATGACGCGATGGGTATCAATGCCATTCCTCAACGGCGTCAAAATTTATCAGGACGTGTTTCCTATGGCTATAACAATTGCTATTTCATTGATGCAAACTTCGGTTACACAGGTTCTGCACAATTCGAAAAAGGAAAAAGATTCGGCTTCTTCCCTTCCATTGCTGTAGGCTGGGTACCGACATCCTATAACTGGGTCAATGAGGCCATTCCCTGGTTAAGCTTCCTCAAGTTCCGCGGCTCCTACGGTCAGGTAGGTAATGACCAGATCAGTGGTGACCGGTTCCCTTATTTGACATTAATCAATGACAATGCCGCCTCTTACTGGGGATATCGTGAACGGGGTATTACAGAAACTGTGAAAGGAGCCGACAACCTTCAATGGGAAGTAGCAAAGAAACTCAACTTTGGTATCGATGCCAAGTTCTTCCACGACAAGCTCTCTGTCACTGTTGACTTTTTCCGCGATACACGTGATCACATCTTCCAGGATCGTGTGACGCTGCCTAAGTTTGTAGGTATGGTTACCGTCCCGAAATCAAATGTAGGAAAAATGCATAGCTATGGTTCTGACGGAAACTTCGAATTCTTCCACCAGATCAATAAAGACATGAGCTTCACTGTACGCGGCAATTACACTTTCTCTCAGAATATTATTGATTACTATGAAGAAAACAAGTTACCTTATGATTATCTGAGTGTAACCGGAAAACCCTTTAACATCCTTCGCGGATATATTGCAGAAGGTCTCTTCTCCAGTAAAGAAGAAATCAACACAAGTGCCGACCAAAGCGGATTCGGCCGCATTCGTCCGGGAGATATCAAATATCGTGACGTAAATGGAGACGGTATTATCAATGACGATGACAAAGTACCTTTGTCCTATTCCAACCAACTCCCCCGGGTAATGTATGGGTTCGGAGCCGATTTTCACTGGAAAGACTTAACCCTCAGCTTCCTTTTCAAAGGTTCGGCAAAAGTAGACTACTACCGTTCGGGACTCGGTAATGACGCAGGATGGATTCCCTTCTATAACGGAGAACTCGGCAACGTTATCAAGCTGGCCAACAATCCCAAGAACAGATGGACGCCCGCATGGTATTCAGGCACCACCGCTACGGAAAATCCCCATGCAGAATTCCCACGTCTCTCCTACGGAGGCAATACGAACAACTCCCAGCTTTCCTCTTTCTGGAAACGGAACGGTTCTTTCCTGCGCTTTCAGGAACTCAGTCTGAAGTACAACCTGAAGACTCCATGGATAAAAAAGACAGGACTATCTTCTGTCGATCTGGAGTTTGTTGCCAACAACCTTTTTACTATCGACAAAGTGAAGTATTTTGATCCGGAACAGGCATCTGCAAACGGGGCCGCTTATCCGATACCGGCAACTTACACGTTCCAGGTTTATCTTAAATTCTAAAAATAATATAGAACACTCATGAAAAAGTTATTCAAAATAATATTGGGAGCAACAGTAGGAAGTACACTACTACTCAGTTCCTGCAATTTTCTGGATGTAGACCCATACTTCGAAGCTACTTTCAAAGAAGACTCCATCTTTCACAGCAAGAAAAATGCTGAAGGTTATCTCTGGAACACTCCGAAAGGTTTTCCCGACGCAGGGGCTATCTGGGGAAATTCCTGGAATCCGGGGGAATCTGCTTCGGACGAAATAACACTTAAATATCAGACAAATGAATTTTGGGGACTACAATTTTCCGTAGGTACCATCAACAGCAGAAATCTGCCTATCCAAAACCAATGGTACGACATGTATGTCATTGTAGCAAGATGTAACAAAATGCTTAAAGAAGTCTACAATGTACCTGATATGAACGAAATGGACAGAAGACGTTATATCGGATATGTTCACTTTATGCGTGGGTACGCTTATTATCATCTTTTGATGAACTGGGGACCGTTGATTATCGTGGGCGATGAAGAACTGAGCACCTCCGAACCTGCCGAATATTATAATCGCGAACGGGCTACCTATGATGAGTCTGTAGATTATATATGCGATGAATTCCGACTGGCAACTCAAGGCATCTATTCGGCGGATGAGCAAAGCGTCAACTATTATCAACGTCCGACCAAAGGAGCAGCCATGGCACTCATCGCCCGTTTGCGCCTCTTCCAGGCTTCACCGCTTTTCAATGGCGGAGTTTCGGCAGGGGAAACATCTTTCTTGTGGGCATGCAGAAACGCC
>OGKN01000444.1_pt1 | contig 21597 bp, 17 predicted proteins | sample 1572511 | NCBI WGS metagenome assembly OGKN01 (sample SAMEA2582150, study PRJEB24529) | metagenome | reverse complement strand
CCTGTAACCGGCTGATCCGTAGTCAGCTACTCTATTCAGTTGAGCTACGCGGCCTCTTTGTTTAACGGGTGCAAAGATACGTACTTTTTCCGAATTAGCAAACGATATACAAACTTTTTTTGAAGAAATTTATTCGACAAAGCGATAATTAAACAACTGCCAGCCGATGGTCATCCCCACATTCCACTCCCTTCTCGGTGAGCTATAATGATTTACATAAGCAGAGATGGCTCCGAAGGGCAAATGACAAATAACAGAAACTTCTCCCATATACTCAAAGCGGGAGAATGCTTTTCCATAATATGCTTTATTCAATGCATTCTTTTTTATCGGAAAAATCGGTGTAAAGCCATAAAATTCTGTCCGGAACTGGAACATGTCGTTCAAAACATATATGGGTTTGATACCGGCAGCCACATACTGGTTGGCACGAAAAGCTTCATTGTACATCAGTTTACTATGCGGAGTCGGTGCAAATTCTCCTGCCTGCATCATGGTTGCCGTATAATTCTCAGAGAAATTTTTCGACGAATACAGTGCTTCTGCCATCCATCCCAGGGTGAACTTCGGCCCCATTGTGTGATATGCCTCTTTCATATAAGAAATTTGCAACCATGATTGCCGTTCTTGCGGAGAAGGACTGTACCCTTCTTGCGGATTCCCCGGTTCAAATCTTTCCCTCCCGGTAAATACCTGGGCTATCAGTTTCTCCAGATAGCCTTTTGTCGCGTATTGCCGCGTATTCAGGGTACTCCCATAGAAACCGATGGAACCTCCCAAAAGTTTGTAGGTACTTCTGTCCGAACGGTCCTTATCGAAATCTATTACGCTGGATTGAAAGTAGTTATCTTCCAGTTGGCCATATCCCAGACTGAACTCCGCACGCTTATTGGCCAAAAACGGCAAGGCAACCATCAACTTCACAAAACGTTCGTCCTTTGAATTGAATGAAGGTTTGTCATTCCTGGAAAACAGCTTGTCCTTCTTGTAGTAATCGAAGGTACTGATTGAAGCAATAAAACGAAAGGACGTAGATATGTGGGTAGGCAAATCAATCTTACCCATCAACTGGGCATTATTATAAATCTTACCCAACTGACCGTCAAAAGTGATTTCCTTGGAATAATAATTCAAGTTCTGATATCCTATTCCCAAATAGATTTGATTTGAGCTCGTGGTAGAGACACTGCCCCCCAGACGCACGGAAAAATTATCCTCCATCTTCACCTTCAAATGCAGCTCATACAAATCGGATTCCGAATCATACACAGCATGAGGAACTATTTCCGAAATCATATTATCTGCCAGCAAACGAAAATACCCGCGCTTCAAGTCTTCATAAGTAAAGACTTCATGCTCTTCATCATGGAACTCTTTTTTGATGTAGGCTTGCTGTTGGGCATTCGCCCCTTCAATAATGATATCCCGAAAACGGAATTGAGGCAGGTTACTCCGGAAGACAAGGCGCCTCAAACGCACATTATCAGCATTCACCCTACGGTGAACACGGCTTTTGATGGAATCCATCATATTAAGAGTACGGTTGTAGCCTATATCGTGCAATTCCTGCAGACGGTCAAAATCCAGCAGGTTGACATCATCGTACTTGAAGGTCATGACTATGCCCAATGAGTCCGGAATGGAATAATCGGTCTTCTGCATAATCATATTCTCCAATTGGCTCATCAGGTCATTCTCCTTCGGCTTACCGGGATTGGCCGCTACCACACTGCCAATAATGACATCCGGATGAAAATCCTCCCGCATCACATCCGTAGGGAAATTATTGTAAATGCCGCCATCATAAGCAAGCGTACTGTCTATTTCTATCGGTTTGAAGACAAATGGAAAGCTCATGGAAGCACGTACCGCATCTCCCAAATCCCCTTTACTCAATACCAATGGCTTTTTATTGTACACATCGGATGCTATACAGCGAAAAGGAACAAACAGTTTGTTGAAATTACCGCCACATGCAGCCGTAGCACGTGCAAACAATTCCACAAATACCAGGTTCATCTGTATGGGGTTGACCATGCTTGTGGGAAGTATCTGGGGCTTTATATGCAGCGAGTCCCTAAAAGCAAAACGGATATTAAAAAATTCCGGTGAAGGACGATTCTTCTTAAAATAATACTCGTATTTAGGCTCCACTTTGCCCGAATACCAACGCTTAAAGTCGGGAGAGCGCAACAGCGCCTCCATATCGTCCGGGGAATACCCCATAGCATACAGAGAACCGATGATAGCTCCCATAGAGGTTCCGGTTATATAATCAATGGGGATATTATTCTCTTCCAAAGCCCGGATAATGCCTATATGAGTCATGCCTTTTGCTCCACCGCCACTCAGTACAAGCCCCACTTTCTGAGCTTGTAAAATAAAGCCACATAGAAGAAACGAAAAAAACAATAAAACTCTTTTCATAACTATGCTATTCCGAGTAAGATAAATGTTCATTGCCCCAAATATAAACAATAGTTTCTAAAAATGCCGTATTCAACGAAGAAAATCACACCCTAATTGGTGAAAATGAATAAAAAAAGGGTATTGCGACTCCGAAGAATCACAATACCCTTGCATATATTAAATGCAAATTTAAAGGGGCTTATTTTATCAGGTCAATGCTTCTCTTGACAAAGTTGTTCAAAGCTTCACCTTTCAACATACCATTCTGCAGCAGTGCCAAATCTATCAGTTGACGGACAACCTTATTCTTGGCAGCATAATCGGCGAAGATGCCTTCTTTCTGTGTTTTCAGTTCGTCCCACTTCTTATCCAGCTCATTCACTTTATCCTTTTCGGCAGTCGGTATATCCTCATCTTTCTTGCCTTCCTGCTTCTTTTTCAGGTCAGTACGCTGCTTGTTCACTTCATCCATCTCTGCCTGAACCGGAGCAACGGCAGCAGCACATTCCTTATCTTCATCTGCCAGAACTTCTTTTACCAGCTTATGGTCTGAATTCAATACCAGGTTAAACATATCCGGCATTTCGCCATAGAAGCTCATTCCAGCCTGGATATTCGCCATTTCCTTCATACGGCGCATGTACTCGCTCTGAGTTATCATGATAGGAGTGGCATTTTCGCCCAAAGCCTGCGCCGTGATGTTGAACTCCGTCTTATCCATCTTGGGCAACTGGCTCTTGAAGATGGAAGAAAGGACTTCCTGCTTGCCGGCTTCCAACGCTTCGTTCTTCTTGTCTTCCTTGACAATCAGATTATCAATAATATCGCTGTCTACACGAGTGAAGCGAACCTTTTCGAACTTCTGTTCCAACATGCTCACCACCGCAATGTCCAGCTGTCCATCCATCAACAGCACATTGTATCCTTTATTCGTAGCGGCCTCTATGTAGCTGTATTGCTCATCTTTATTGTTGGCATACAGATAAATCAGATTTCCATCCTTATCCGTCTGGCTATCCTTAATCAACGTCTTATACTCCTCGAAAGTATAATATTTGCTGTCTGTATCGGTGAAAAGGGCAAAGTCCTTGGCTCTATCATAGAAATCTTCCTGCGTAAGCATTCCGTAGTTGATGAAGATTTTCAAGTCATTCCACTTTTCCTCAAATTGCTTACGGTCGTTCTTGAAGATGGACTGCAAACGGTCTGACACCTTTTTCGTGATATATGTAGAAATTTTCTTCACGTTGGCATCGCTCTGCAAATAAGAACGGGAAACGTTCAATGGAATGTCCGGTGAATCGAGCACACCATGCAGCAGGGTCAAGAAGTCGGGAACAATACCTTCCACCGAATCCGTCACATATACCTGGTTGCAGTAGAGCTGAATCTTATTCTTGTTCAACTCGATGTTGCTCTTCACTTTGGGGAAGTACAGAATACCGGTAAGGTGGAACGGATAATCCACATTCAGATGAATCCAGAACAAAGGTTCGTCGGACATGGGATAAAGGTCACGGTAGAACTTCTTGTAATCTTCATCTTTCAATTCGCTGGGTTTCAGCGTCCACAACGGGTTGGAATCATTGATGATATTATCCTCGGCAGTTTCAACCTGCTTGCCGTCTTTCCATTCTTTCTTCTTGCCGAATGCAACCGGGATAGGGAGGAAGCTGCAATACTTCTTCAACAAAGAGGAAATGCGCGCTTCTTCAAGGAATTCCTTGCAGTCATCGTCTATGTAAAGAACGATATCCGTACCACGTTCTGCCTTATCAGTGTCTTCAATCGTAAACTCCGGACTGCCATCGCATGTCCACTTTACAGCCTGGGCGCCTTCCCGATAGGATTTAGTGATGATTTCGACTTTCTTGGCAACCATAAAAGCCGAATAGAAACCCAATCCAAAATGGCCGATGATGGCGTTGGCATCGTTTTTATATTTCTCAAGGAAGTCATTGGCGCCAGAGAAAGCTATCTGGTTAATATACTTGTCTATTTCTTCAGCCGTAAGACCTATACCATGGTCGGACACCGTAATGGTATCTTTTCCCAGCGAGACATGTACGGTTAAATCGCCAACTTCACCCTTGAACTCACCGATAGAGGAGAGTGTTTTCAGCTTCTGTGTAGCATCAACCGCGTTAGAAACCAACTCACGGAGAAAAATTTCATGATCACTATACAAGAACTTTTTAATGACGGGGAAGATATTCTCAGTAGTTACCCCAATATTACCTTTTTGCATACTACATTTATATTTTTTAGATTTATATTTTTAATTATTCCGGCAGATATAGCACAAAAAAAATGCCAGCCCATAAGGACTGACATTTTGACGGTTTTTATAAAGAACAGCTTATGCCTTCCTGATGCTCAGCTCGTCTTTTTCTTTGTCTACTGATACGTTTACCGTATCACCCGGCTGTAACTCCTCCGCCACTATCAGCTCGGAAAGTCCATCCTCCAAGTGGTTCTGAATGGCGCGCTTCAATGGGCGCGCACCAAACTGTACATCGTACCCTTTCGAAGCAAGGAATGTCTTTGCATCATCCTCCACAACCAGCTTGTAACCAATTGCTTCAACCCGTTCGTACAAACCTTTCAGCTCAATGTCCACAATCTTTGTGATGGCCTCCAAAGAGAGCTGGTCGAAAGTAATGATTTCATCCAAACGATTCAAGAATTCGGGAGCAAAGGTCTTGTTCAGAGCCTTTTGTATCACGCTGCGCGAATGTTCATTGTCATCCGTGCGGTTTTGCGCCGCAAAACCTACGCCACGGCCAAATTCCTTCAACTGCCGCGTACCGATATTGGAGGTCATAATGATAACCGTATTCTTGAAATCGATGGTTCTGCCATAATTGTCAGTCAAACGACCTTCATCCAGTACCTGGAGCAAGATGTTGAACACGTCCGGATGGGCTTTCTCAATCTCATCCAGCAAGACAATGGAATACGGCTTGCGACGCACCTTTTCAGTCAACTGGCCGCCTTCCTCATAGCCCACATATCCCGGAGCGGCACCAATCATACGAGATACGGTGTATTTCTCCATATACTCGCTCATATCGATACGTATCAAGGCATCGGCAGAGCCAAACATATATTTTGCCAATTGCTTTGCCAAATGCGTCTTACCCACACCAGTAGGGCCAAGGAACATAAAGGTTCCGATGGGATGGTTCGGGTCTTTCAACCCTACACGGCTACGCAAGATTGCTTTGGTAAGTTTCTCTATCGCAGCATCTTGAGCTATCACCTTCGCCTGTAGTTCTTCCTTCATTCCGGCCAGTTTAAGTCCTTCTGCCTGCGCCATGCGCTGTACGGGTACACCGGACATCATTGAAATAACATTGGCTATTTCCTCTTCACCTACCGTTTGGCGGTCATCCTTCAAACGGGCTTCCCACTCAACCTTCATCTCCTCCAAGCGGACAGAAAGTTCCTTCTCACGGTCGCGGTAGCTGGCAGCCAGCTCAAAATTCTGTGACTTTACAGCTTCAGCCTTCAGGCTACGTGCCTCTTCAATCAGCTTTTCCTGTTCCTCAATTTCTTTCGGAACATTAATATTCGTCAAATGCACACGCGAACCCGCCTCGTCCAAAGCATCAATAGCTTTATCCGGGAAGTTGCGGTCGGTTATATAGCGTGCTGACAACTTGACACATGCTTCCAGGGCTTCATCCGTGTAGCTCACGTTATGATGGTCTTCATACTTCTCCTTGATATTCTTCAATATCTGAAGCGTTTCTTCAGCTGTGGTAGGCTCTACAATCACCTTTTGGAAACGACGTTCCAAAGCACCGTCTTTCTCGATATTCTTTCTGTATTCATCGAGAGTGGTAGCTCCAATACACTGTATTTCACCACGCGCTAAAGCTGGTTTCAGCATATTGGCAGCATCCATGGAACCGGCAGCAGCACCGGCACCTACAATCGTATGGATTTCATCGATGAAAAGGATGACATTCGGATTTTTCTGCAACTCGTTGATGATAGAGCGGATACGTTCCTCAAACTGACCACGGTATTTTGTTCCCGCCACCACAGAGGCCATATCAAGCATCACCACGCGCTTTTCAAACAAAATGCGCGAAACTTTCTTTTGCACAATACGCAATGCCAAACCCTCTACGATGGCAGATTTTCCGACTCCAGGTTCACCGATAAGCACCGGATTGTTCTTCTTACGGCGGCTCAAGATTTGCGCCAGACGTTCAATCTCGCGTTCGCGACCCACAACCGGGTCCAGCTTGCCTTCTTCGGCAGCCCGCGTCATGTCTACGCCGAAATTGTCCAGCACAGGAGTATCATTGGACGGCTTTCTGGATGCAGCCTGTGCAGCCGAAGCCGAACCAGCTCCCCCAGTACGGGAGGAGCGGGACATATTCATATCTTCTTCATCCTCTTCATCATCCTCGGTGAATCCCATTCCCGCATTCGGATTGGTCGATTTCATCGAAAGCTGTTCAAATACAGCCTGATAATCCACCCGGTGTTCTTCCAAAACAGTTGCAGCAAGATTGTCGCCATCTTTCAAGATAGCCAGCAATACATGTTCCGTATCGGCAGTTGCACTTTTCAGCAAACGCGCTTCAAGCATACACATCTTCAATATCTTAGCCGTCATCGGGGACAAGGGCACTTCAGCGTCCGGCAAGAGAGTATCGTCCTCGGCATCCTTTAGGAAACCCTCCAGACGACTTTTTACTCGTTTTAAATCTATATCAAGTTTCAACAATATTTCAATAGCTTTTCCTCCGCCATCACGCAGCATGCCGAGCAGAAGGTGTTCCGGACCAATATAGCGATTTCTCAATCGATTGGCTTCTTCCTTGCTATAAGTAATTATGTCTGAAACTCTTTGTGAAAATTGATTGTTCATATTTTATAATTCTCCTCAATTAAAAAGGTTATCCACGACAAAGATACGCATTTATTAATTCAGCGTATCATATTTAACTGATTTAATAGTATACAAATCCCGTGCCATAAATTTCAAATCTGTTTTTCCACTTTATACCTTATATATTAATAGCAATTTGGTGAGGAATGGAGGGAGTACTTCCATATTTATATTGCAGGCAACAAAGTTTATGGAGGAAAACTTTTGTATATCGTAAAAAAGCAGTACTTTAGCGTGGTTTTTCACGAACCCGAAAATGTATAATTAATAATCTTTTTAAATGCTTGAACAAGACAGAATTATAAAGATTAACATCGAGGAGGAAATGAAGTCATCGTACATTGACTACTCTATGTCGGTCATTGTTTCACGTGCCCTTCCGGATGTTAGAGATGGTTTTAAACCCGTTCACCGAAGAATTCTTTTCGGAATGATGGGATTAGGAAATACCTCCGACAAACCTTATAAAAAATCAGCCAGAGTTGTAGGTGAAGTATTAGGTAAATATCACCCTCATGGCGACTCGTCCGTTTACGGAGCTCTTGTACGTATGGCTCAGCCTTGGGCAATGCGTTACATGTTGGTAGATGGACAAGGTAACTACGGTTCAGTAGACGGTGACAGCGCTGCTGCCATGCGTTATACAGAGTGTCGTTTGCGAAAAATTGGTGAAGACATGATGACAGACCTTGAGAAAGAGACTGTTGACATGCAGAACAATTTCGATGACTCTTTGCAAGAGCCTACCGTCATGCCGGCCCGTATTCCGAATCTTTTGGTAAATGGTGCATCTGGTATCGCTGTAGGTATGGCTACCAATATGCCGACCCATAATCTATCTGAGGTTATTGATGCTTGTATTGCATACATCGAAAACAATGACATCGATATAGAAGAGCTGATGACGTATGTCAAAGCTCCTGATTTCCCGACCGGAGGCTATATATACGGTATGAGCGGTGTTCGCGAAGCCTATCTCACGGGACGCGGACGTGTCATAATGCGTGCTAGAGCCGAAATTGAGACTGGTTCGACGCACGATAAAATCGTTGTGACAGAAATTCCCTATGGTGTCAACAAAGCTGAATTGATTAAGAATATAGCCGATTTGGCCAACGAAAAGAAAATTGAAGGTATTGCCAATGCTAATGACGAATCCGACCGTGAAGGTATGCGTATCGTTATTGATGTAAAACGTGATGCAAATGCCAGCGTTGTACTCAACAAGCTCTACAAGATGACAATGCTGCAGACATCTTTTGGTGTGAACAATGTTGCATTGGTACATGGCCGTCCACGTCTGCTGAATCTGAAGGATTTGATAAAATACTTCGTTGAGCACAGACACGACGTAGTCATCCGCCGTACTCAGTATGATTTGCGCAAGGCCAAAGAACGTGCACATATTCTGGAAGGATTAATCATTGCATCTGATAATATCGACGAAGTAATCAAGATTATCCGTGCTGCTAAAACCCCGAATGATGCTATATCAGGTTTGATGGAGCGATTCCAACTCAGTGAAATTCAGTCACGTGCCATTGTTGAAATGCGTTTGCGTCAGCTCACAGGATTGATGCAAGACCAGCTGCACGCCGAATATGAGGAAATTCAGAAGCAGATTGCTTATTTGGAAGAAATCCTTGTCAATGACGAACTCTGCCGCAAAGTCATTAAAGATGAACTGATTGAAGTAAAAGAGAAGTATGGTGACGAACGTCGCTCGGAAATTGTCTATTCATCAGAAGAATTCAATCCGGAAGACTTCTATGCAGATGATGAAATGATTATCACCATCTCGCACATGGGATACATCAAACGCACACCGCTGAGCGAATTCCGTGCGCAAAACCGTGGTGGGGTAGGCTCCAAAGGTACCGAAACCCGCGATGCAGACTTTGTAGAGCATATTTATCCTGCAACCATGCATAATACCATGATGTTCTTTACACAGAAAGGTAAGTGTTACTGGCTGAAGGTATACGAAATCCCCGAAGGTACTAAGAATTCGAAAGGTCGTGCCATCCAGAATTTGTTGAATATCGACTCTGACGATGCTGTAAACGCCTATTTGCGCGTGAAGAACTTGAACGACCAAGAATTTATCAACAGCCATTATGTATTGTTCTGTACTAAGAATGGTGTCATTAAGAAAACATTGCTTGAGCAGTATTCACGTCCTCGCCAAAATGGTGTAAATGCTATCACTATCCGTGAAGACGACCGTGTAATCGAAGTGCGTATGACAAACGGTGACAATGAAATCATCATTGCCAACCGTAACGGACGTGCCATTCGTTTCCATGAAAGTGCTGTGCGCGTTATGGGACGTACTGCCACCGGTGTACGTGGTATGACATTGGATGAAGACGGTCAAGACGAAGTAGTAGGTATGATATGCATCAAAGATCCTGAAGCGGAAACAATTATGGTTGTATCGGAACAAGGATATGGCAAACGTTCGGATATTGAAGATTATCGCAAGACCAATCGTGGAGGTAAAGGTGTGAAAACAATGAATATCACCGATAAAACGGGTAAATTAGTAACTATCAAGTCTGTTACAGATGAAAATGACTTGATGATTATTAATAAATCCGGTATTACCATCCGTCTGAAAGTCGCCGATGTTCGTATCATGGGACGTGCTACACAAGGTGTGCGTCTAATCAACCTTGAGAAACGTAATGACGAAATCGGCTCTGTATGTAAAGTCACTTCAGAAAATGAAGAGGAACTTATAGAGGAGGGGGAAGAAAATACCCTTGAAAGCCCTCAGAACGAGGTAAACAATGAAAATGAAGAATAGACATAATATTAATTTAAATTTTCTACAATCATGAAAAGAGTATTATTTTCAATGGTTTTACTACTTGTCGCAAGCTTTACTTTCGCCCAAGAAAAGAACGTAAAAGAGGCTAAAAGTATTGCTAACGGAGTAAATCCTGACTTTGCCAAAGCAGAGGAACTGATAAATCAGGCTTTAACCAATCCCGAAACAAAGGACAATGCCGAAACGTGGGATGTAGCAGGTCTTATCCAAAGAAAAAGAAGTGAGAAAGAAATGGAAAATGCCTATCTGAGAAAACCTTATGACACTCTTCAGGTATATAATAGCGCATTGAACATGTGTAAATTCTACTTCAAATGTGACGAATTGGCACAAATTCCCAATGAAAAGGGCAAAATCAAGAATAAATATAGAAAATCTAATTCTGCTACAATTTTAGCAGAACGCGGTAATCTGATCAATGGCGGTATCCAATTCTTTAATTTGGCCTCACAGAAAGAAGGCGATGCAGCCAATGAAGACAATAAAAAAGCATTAGATTTCTTTGCAACATACATTGATATTGCTATCAACCCGATGTTTGAAAAGGAAAATCTGTTACAAACAGATACTGTATTACCCCAAATAGCATATTATGCAAGTTTAGCAGCTGCTAAGATGGAAGATTATCCTAGTATTTTGAAGTATGCTCCTTATGCACAAGATGATAAAGAGGTTGGGAAATACGCTATGGAATTTATCTCTACTGCATTGAAAGCTGAAGGTGATACTGTTAAATGGATTGCTTCTTTAAAAGAAGGTATCCAGAAATATCCTGAACATTCATTCTTCTTCGGTCATTTGATTGATTATTATAGCAATAACAACAAATATGACGAAGCTATGCAGTTTGCTGATGATATGTTGGCTAAAGATCCTAACAATACATTCTATTTGTATGTAAAAGGCTACCTTTATCACAATATGAAGGACTATGATAAAGCTATTGAATTCTATAAAAAAACTATAGAAGTAGATCCTAATTATGCAGAAGCATACTCTAATTTAGGCTTAATTTACTGCTTACAAGCACAAGATTTCTCAGAAAAAGCAACTACAGATATTAATGATCCGAAGTATAAAGAAGACCAGGCTACTCTGAAGACTTTCTATGAAAAGGCAAAACCTTATTATGAAAAGGCAAGAGAACTGAAACCTGATCAAAAAGATTTGTGGTTAAATGGTCTGTATAGAGTGTATTATAATTTGCAAATGGGCCCTGAATTCGAAGAAATTGAAAAGTTGATGTAATACTTTCATAATAATAAAAGCCTAATTAAATTATTAATTAGGCTTTTATTATTGTTATATCATTAAGTAAAGAATGTTATTTCTTAAGTGAGGGAGAGAAGAAATTAAAATTAGATTAAATTATTCCAGCGCTATATTAAACATAATGCTGATATTGAACAGAAACCATATTATCCATATTCAACACCTAATTCGGTCTTCCATAAATTACCAACAATGGTGTATCAGAATGGAAAATCATCTTTCTGGCAATGCCAGGGTTAAATAAGCGCGAAAATATATTTCTTTTATAAGAAGTTAATGTTATAATATCAATATGATTACTTTTGATATAACTGTCTAAACTACTAAGCAGATTATCGTTCTTTACCACATCATAGTATATTTCCAATTGTGGATATTGTTTTTGAAAATATTCCTTAATACCAGCCAGTTTTATTTCATTCCATGTATTCTGAACATCTGAAAGATGTATCAGAGACACTGAAAACTTAAATGATTTCAGATTATTTATTAGCGAATCAAAAGCTATTAAATCACGTTGATCAAAATTAGTAATGAATGCAATACGCTTAGCTTCAGAAAATTGCTTGAATGGAGTATTTTCAGGAATGGCCAATACCGGTACACGGCTACGTTCAATCACTTCAGCCGTTACACTGCCGATCAAATCAATATCCTTCTGACTTTTACCACGAGTTCCCATTATGATAATGCGTGGCCGATATTCCTTGGTATAGCGGAGTACCTCTTCTTCAGGAATACCTTCACGCAAAACACAAGTATATTTAATATCTGGAAACTCGCCGGAAGCTACCTTCTCTTTTACTTTATCAGATAATGCATTCAAATCAGCATGAACTTTTTGTAAGATACTCCTTACATTCTCCTCATCACTTAGCTGATAGTTAAATACGTCTCCGTATGGCAAAGAAGTTGCATATATAGGAGTAAAATAAACATGTAGCAAAACAACTTCTGCACCTATATTCTGAGCGAAATTGAAACCGAACTCGCAAGCCTTCAAAGAATAATTGGAAAAATCCACTGGAATCAGCACTTTATTACTAACCTTCTCCAGTTTAGGTGACTTCCCCCCACTACCTCTTCAGATAACCACGCAGAGCTTTCAGTAATTTTCAGAGCATGAGGTAAGTCACTCTCCTTAATACGTACACGTACGCCAGAAGAAACAACCGGTTGTATCTGGTTTACATTGTGAATATAAGTCTCAATACCTTCATTTTCAAGAACATTTTTCAATATTTGAGCTTTCGCGTACGTTAAGATTGCCAAAGTAACTAATTTATCTTCCATATATCATTGATTTTGAGATTAAAACAAACAAGAAATCCCAATTGTTGTCAGCAATTGGGATTCTATCTAACTTTCTCTTCTTAAGCTCGAACAGCTTCTTCAGTCTTACCTGCCATTTCATCTAAAATTTTTAAAGCTCGCTCTAAAACAGTAGTATCATCAATCATAACCAATCCACCATCTGGTCCAGGTTCCAAGTGAATCCCAACACTTTTCCCCTCCTTAAAATTGTGTCCACCGAAAAAATTTCTTACAGTGTCAACATTCAGTCCAAGTTCATCGGCTATTCTATGCATACTACCACTAGGCAATGAGTCTTTAATCTTACGTAATTCATTAAATGTTATTGTTCTCATATTCATAAATTTAATGGTTAATACTCTGTACTTTTTATTATCACGCTATAAACTTAAGGAAAAAAAAGGATAAAACAAACTATTTCTTTATCTTTTTTCAAAAAGAATATTGCCTCTCCAAAAAATAATCATTTTCAAGTATGCAGAATTATAAGTACAGAGAAAAAGCTCCTAAAAATAGACAGAAACAGCTCGTATAAAGCAGAATTATCGGGTTTATACGAGCTGTTTTTAGAATACAGGGAAAATTTAAATACCTTCTATGGCAGAAGCTGGAACCCACCCTACTTTACCATCTTCCAAACGAATTTCTTTCCATTCACGCATAGAGTTGTCTTTTATCTCAACTTTACGTCCCTCATGAAGAATGAACAGACTTGTACCACTTTCACTGGGAGTACTACGCACTGTGACACTAGGTGCCAACACTATAGCTTCGTTACGTTCCATCAGTTCGCCTTTTTGCTGAGCAGCAAACACATTACTCAATATAACAAGAACCAGGAATACTATTCCTGCAATAAATCCCACTTTCTTTCCCGTAATCTGTTTTGAAAAGAAAAAGAGATAGAACGAAACGAGTAATAGTACAAAGAACACAATCCCCAACTTAGCCCATGCGTCTACGCTAAGACAATTAATCAACGATTTAGTCCAAGATACAAAGAAAACCTCAGGAATTGGGATTACCTTATCGATTGTCTTAGAACGTGCTATCTCCAAATTTGCACGAATATCAGCATTACCAGGTTCCAACAACAAGGCACGCTCATAATTCAATATAGCTCTTGCTATATCATCTGCCTTATAATAACTGTTGCCAAGATTATAATAGACCTCTGCAGCCTCTCCCTTCTTTAACAGATTCTCATATATTTGAATGGCAGAAGCATAATCATTCCGTATATAAGCGCTGTCACCTTCAGCCTTTGTCACATTGCTTTCTTGCCTTGCAGCAGAGAATTCCGCATGTGAACCGACGGATGTAGAGTCACTAGCAGTCTGTAATGTATCTACAGATGCAGAATTCTGCCCATAGGCAGTAATTGCCATCACTAGACTAAGAGTAAAAAACAATATTTTATTCATTACCATTTCCTCCTGATTAATGTTTTATCGAGTTTTCCATTTTACTGATAACTTCCAAAGAAGCTGAATATACCTTATCCATAGCCTGGTTATCATCACCCGGAGCAAAGCGGGCAAACTCACAGTTATTCAATGCATCGAGGAATTCCTTTATCAACGCATCATTCACACCATAATTACGAAGTTCCTCTTCGATATTATCCTTAGACAAACGGGATACCGGAATGTTCAGTTTATCACTGATATACCCCCAAAGAGCCTTCAAAACCTCATCATAAAACGCATCTTTCTTATTCTCAACCAATAATTTACCAGCTTGCTTCATACGTTTCACCGCCACTTTATTGGCTTTCTTGGTACGCATCTTTGCTACATTTGCATTGGCTGCTATTTGCTTACGATAGATGATAAAGAATGTAATGAATGCAATACCCGGTATCAAATAAAGTAACCAATACGTCAACGAACCGAAGAAGAAATCACCTTTGGGAGACAGAGTAACATTATTCTGCTTGATAAAACGAATATCCTCGTTCAATACTTTCAACTCTTCCTTGCTTGTAAAGTTTGCAATAGTCTGAGCAGCATTGCCTGCTCCCTTTTCCACATGCAATTCATACTCTTCCGTAGTCAACGTTTTATACGAACGGGAATTAATATCAAAATAACTGAACTTTACGGCAGGAATCTTATAAGTTCCCGCATTACGAGGAATTGCCAGATACTCAATGACCTTGCTACCGGAGAGGCCCGAATTTGTCAGACGGAATTTATTGTCCACCTTCGGATCATATACTTCAAAATCCTCGGGGAATTTAACTTCCGGATTAGAGAGCAATTTCAGATTACCGGTACCAGAAATGACAAGTTTGACAGTAACAGCATCATTGGTCTTGACATTTGTACTATTGATAGAAGAAGTTATATTGAACTCTCCCACTCCTCCCGAAAAATCGGCTGGCTTACCTGCCGGCAAGGGCTTTACGTCAATTGTCAGTTGCGGAGTCAAAATTGTCTTTTTAACTTCTACGTAATTGCTTCCTCCATTGAAAAATGCCTCGAACGGATCAGCAACTTGTGTAGCCTTTGCAATGGAAGCATCAAAGCGTGCTGCATCAATTGTCAGCTTACCGGCTTGTTGCGGGAACAACACAAACTGACGATAGATTGTAGACTGATAATTTCTACCTTTATAATGCTCCAATCCCCATCTTCTGTCATTAGGCAATTCTACTTCCTGAGAATGGAATCCTTTGAAGTCAGGCAATTTCACATTATCAAACATACGTAAGTCCACCAAGGTATATATCTTGTATGTCAGCAGAAAAGCCTCTTGTTCATACACCGTCATCTTACTGGCAGTAGCTGTAATAAACAAATCACTATTCGATACAGATGTCCCGGAAGAAGCGCGGCTGGCAGTGCCCTCACTCTGTTTGCCACCATTTCCAGAAGCTCCATTAGCAGCCTGATCTGCCGGAAGAACCCTTACTTGTACAGAATTCGAAACCATTTGGTTACCATCAGCAGTGATAGTGGCTCCTGGAATAGTAAAATCACCTTCTGCAGTCGCCATTAAAATATAAGTGAATGTAATACTGCTGGTTGAAGTCGTCTGCCCATTAATCATCTGCACGCTACTCTGTTGCGAGCGGCTGGGCCCCATCAACACATCAAATCCCTTCATAGAAGGAGCACGAAAGTCCCTTACCTTTTGTGTAGTCACCGTATACGACAGTCTGAACTGGTCTCCTACCGCCACAGCGTCAGGAGCGGACGCAGTAAACGATACCTTGCCATCGGCAAAGGCATTCATACTGACTGCAATCAGTGCTATCCATAAGAAAACTATTTTTCTCATATATTATTCCTATTATGTTTGTTACCAATCTTTTTCCAGACGACCTCCTTGAAGTACCTGCTGCTTTTTCACTTTATCCTGCACATCCTTCTCGTCTTGCATGACAGAGTTTAACAGCTGCTCGGCATTTTCCTTAGACATCTCATTATCTTTCTTTTCCGGCTGAGAAGGTTGTTGTTGCTGGTCTTGATTCTGTTGCTGGTCTTTCTGCTGATCCTGCTGTTTATCCTGCTCCTTCTGTTGGTCCTGTTTATCCTGATCTTGATTCTGATCCTGGTTCTGCTGCTGGTCTTGCAACTGTTTCTGTGCCAAAGCAAGGTTATAGCGCGTTTCATCATCTTTCGGATTATTGCGTAACGACTCCTTATAGGCTTCTACCGCCTTTGCATAATCCTTCTGAGAATGAAAGATGACTCCCATATTATGATAAATCTGTGCTAAGTTCGATTTGTCCTTTTCTATCTTGGTAGCTCCCACATATTGCTCCATCGCTTCCTGCAGCTTGTTCTGCTGGGTCAATGTATTTCCCAGGTTGAACATGGAAACCGTTGACTTCGGGTTTACCTCCAAAGCCTTCCGATAGTTCACTTCTGCATCCACATATACGCTATCCTTAAAAAAACGGTTTCCCTTACGGATATAATCGCGTTCCGCCTTCTGTGCAGAAGCTGAAGCTGCCACTAACAGCAGCAAAACTATTCCAATATATTTTTTCTGTAACATACGCATCATTTCTTATTAGAGAATAAATGAATGTTGCGGAACAGAGGATTCTTGCGCTCCAATATCAACATCTCAGTCAGTAACAACAGCAGAATAATCCATGCCACTGCCTGAAACTGTTCATTGAATTCCGTGTACACCTGTGTTTCCACATCTGCCTTTGCCATCTTGTTGATTTCCTGACTAATCGCTTTCTGTGCACCATTGGTATTGTCTACGCGCACATAAATACCATTTCCTGCCTGAGCAATTTCCTGACACATCTGCTCATTCAAGCGAGTAACGATTACATTACCTTCACGGTCACGACGATAATCATTAGTACCCTCTATTGGAATGGGGGCACCCTCGGGCATACCTACCCCTAATACATTGACCTGGATACCTTTCTCTGCAGCAGCCTTAGCAGCTTCTACGGCACCACCTTCATGGTTTTCACCGTCGGTGATGACAATAACAGTACGTCCCACTCCTTCTTGAGGTGTAAAACTCCGGGCAGCCAGATTTATTGCAGCTCCAATTGCCGTACCTTGCTTGGAAATCAGCGAAGGATCGATGGACTCCAAAAACATCTTGGCAGAAATATAATCACTCGTAATAGGCAACTGGGTAAATGCGTCACCTGCAAAAACAATCATACCGACCTTGTCATTCTGCATCTTATCTACCAACTGCGCCACCAGCCGTTTTGCCTTCTGCAAGCGGCTTGGCTGTACGTCTTGTGCCAGCATGGAATTGGATATATCCAACGCAATCATCACTTCCACTCCCTGGCGTTTTACCGTCTCCAGTTTGGAACCAAACTGCGGACGTGCCAGCAGTACCGTGAACAACCCGATAGCTGCAAAAACCAACCAAAACTTCACATCCGGACGGTATTTGGAAACATCCGGCATTAGCTGTGCCATCAGTATAGGGTCACCTAATTTACGAATGGCTTTCCTCCTCCGATAATTGGAGTACAAGTAGAAGGCCGCCAATAAAGGCAGCAGCAGCAACAAGTACAAATATGCAGGTTCTTCAAATCGAAACATCTTTTTATTTACAATTTAGCAATTTACAATTTACAATTTGGCTACGCAATGACTGATACACTAAAAGACATTCTCCGTTTTTACGGTATCTTCTTCAATATAGAGTTGCGTAACAGTACCTCCAGTAATACGCACAAGAAAGCAGCCAACGCAAACCAGCGGTACTCTTCCTGGCGCTTGCTGTATTCTTTTACATTCAATTTTGTTTTCTCCAGCTTGTCTATCTCCTCATACACTTCCTTCAACTTCGAGTTGCTGGTGGCACGGAAATAGTTACCTTCCGTTGTTCCGGCAATCTGTGTCAAAGTCTTTTCATCAATTTCGACGGGCATATTGACATATTGCACTGTTCCGCCTACCGGATAAGGATAAGGAGCCATACCATTGGTTCCTACCCCAATAGTATAAACGCGAATGCCAAAACTCTTGGCTATTTCAGCAGCCGTCAAAGGAGAAATATCACCTTTATTATTGACACCGTCCGTCAGCAGAATAATGACTTTCGACTTTGCCTTGCTATCCTTCAAACGGGTAACGGCATTGGCAATACCCATACCGATTGCCGTTCCGTCTTCAATCAGCCCGCACTTCATATCTTTAAGCAAGTTCAACAATACGGCATGGTCTACTGTCAACGGACATTGCGTAAAGCTTTCTCCAGCAAACAAAGTTATACCTATATTGTCATTCGGACGTCCGTTAATAAACTCTGCCGCCACATCCTTCGCCTCTTCCAAACGGTTCCGTATCCACTTTGGAACACTTCGCTCCAGCTTTTCTAAAAGAAATTCCAGCATCTCTACGCCTTCCCACAGAGAAACCACACTATTTGTTGTATTACGGAACGTTTCCCGGATTCCTTTTCCAATTCGGTGTTCTGCACCAACAACATGCAATGCGTCATGCATGACTGTCCGCAGGATTTTTGCCTCTTCTTTCTGATGCTCCCGTTCCAGATAATATGCTATTTCCCGGATATCATCCATACACAGGTTTTTTCCAAACATCTGCCTTGCCGCTTCCGGTAACTTATGAGCTTCATCTACAATCAACGTCCGATAATCAGACAATAAAGGCTTGTATCCTTCTGCTCTGTGATATGCATCTGCCAGTAAATAATTATGATTACAGATTTGAATGAACACATCCTGTTTCCTGGATTCTTCCAGATATCTCTGATAGCGGCACATCTGCCTGCCCGGACATTCTCTTGGACAGAATTTCGGCACACAGACCAGCCTTCTGTCAAACCCGCTCAGATTCTTTACGCTATCCATATCGTAATGCTTTCGCAAGGACAGTAATGCTGCTTTTTGAACAGCATTCTTCTGTTTATAGCGGATTGCTTCGATTCGTTGTTCCAGCCTATTGTCACAGACAAAGTGTTCTTTCCCTTTTCGCACCACTGCCCGAAGCGGGGACTGAATGATTCCTTGCTCCAGCAGCACCCTGGACAAAAAGGGAATATATTCTGTTAAAATGGCTTTCTGCAATGCAATGCTGGAGGTGGACACCACCACCGGGCGCTGTTCCAATGGATTTCCTCGCCCTGTCAGCATGGAATACTTCCGCAATAATACACAGGCTACCAGATAGGCATAGGTCTTCCCAATTCCTACCCCTGCATCACACAAGGCAATCTGTTCTCCCAGCAGAGTATCCAGCATTTCATGGCATAGACGGATCTGCTCTTCCCTGACTGCCAGTCCCTGTTCCGGAAATAGCACCCGGAAGATCTTCTCCACTTCCTGATGCGCTCTTTTTTGATTTCTTATCGTTTCTTCTTTTCTTTGGTACCGTATTTGTCCTCGACTCCCCGGCTGCCGCACCATATCTATGGCAGGGAACATTACAGGCGGATGCTTCGCTTCGCATCGCTCGCAGATTTTCTGAAAGTCTTGCTGATTACAACTTAGAGTCCATCCTCTTCCTTATGGGAAGAAATTCGTATCATTATCCCCCTCCGATGCTCCTGGCGAAAGACCTGCGAAAGTCCATTCACAGCTATAAGGATTCGCTCAGAATGAGAACAGGCACTGACAGTTTTCTCACGAAATGATCCGCCATAGTCTTTGGACAGACCTTTCCATAACAATCCAGCAGTGCTTGTCCCCATCCGTCCTGGCGCTTATGCTGTCACGCTTCTATCTTTGGGAACGTACCTGTAATGCTGGTATGTGGTTATCAAGGAACGAGGGGCAATTACCCCTTTCATATATAGAGCCGATGAGATACCCCATTTTTCTTCACTTCTTCAAAACTTTTTTAATTTTTTTCTTTAATCGCTCAATCCGTGTATAAATGGTCTTTTCCGGCAGTCCCATCTGGCCTGCAATTTCATGAACTGAAAATCCCCACATCTTCAGAAGTAAAATCTGCAGTGTTTTCTTATCCGACTCCAAAAGAACCTGTAACAGTTGCTCATTTTCCACACTGTCAAGTAACTGTTGAATATTAAGCACCACTGAAGATGGTTCTTCCAATTCCCTGGTGTATAATTCTTCTTGATTAGAAGAAAAATGTTCCCAGAATCTCCGCTCCGCATTAAAGTCCTGCCAGTCTAATTCACGAAGTCTTTGGATTACCTCTTCACTGACACCGGATTTTCGCAAAATCCGTTCCTCCTGCTCCTTCCACTGTTTCCATTTAGATTCTTCTTTTGCTTTATGAAATGTCACCTTTCTTTTCCTCCGATCTGAATTTTTTTGAAATCAAATCGGAGTGGCGGTGACCTTGCCTTCTCACAGGCAAAAGACTGTATGAACCGGAGTTTTCTCCACAAAAAGAAAGATGCCGCAATCCTGTTTTGAATTGCGACACCACCAAACGCTGCATATGAAGTTAGGTTTTTCTCTTTTGTAGCTCTTTCCGGCACATACACTGCTCCTTTATGTCATGGAACGAAGCCCATTTTTTACATAAAGAAGTAGTATACAAAACGAATCTGTCATCAGACTGTCAGTTGTCTGTCAAATAACTGTCAGTTTTCCTGTCATTTCTTTTCTATTACAGTTACAACCAAATCTCGCCATATAAAAAGCAGGCTCCATTTTCAGAAACCCGCCTTCTATGATTCCTTATATACTTTTAAACAATATCCAACCTCTTTTACACTGCTGATTATATGCTCTGCATTTACATCTACTTTTTTCAATTTCTGTTTCAGTCGATGTACCATGCAGTAAATAATATTTGTAATATCCCCATGTGGGTACTCCTGCCATACCAGTTGATAGATCTGACTGTATGTATATACTCTTCCCGGCGTAGTTGCTAACAGATACAGAAAATCAAACTCCCTTTTTACAACAGGGATTCTTTTATGCTCCCATTCTACTGTTCTTTGAAGTGGAAGGATTTTCAGTTTTCCCACCATAACAGGGATTTCTTCTTTTCTTTCCGATTTCCATTCTGTATAGCGGCGAATCAATGCATACGACTGCAGACTGACTTCTTCCGCTGTATACGGTTGTGTCAATACCACATCTGCCCCCCAAGTAAATGATTTTATTTCGCATTTCAGAATGATCCGGTAATAAAACAATCATAGGTGTTATCACCAGCTTTCGGATTGCTTCTACAAGTTGGCATACTATTTCCAGTTCTCGTTTTACTGCAATTAAAATCAAATGATAAGAGAAAACTGTCAGGTTGGAAAGGGCATCCTGGATACTTTTCATTTGATAAAACTCTGCTCGTTGTTCCAACAAAATCAAACTTTCCCATGTCATTTCTCCTTCATCAGCAATTACTATAATTCTGTTTTTCTTCACACCCCCATGTCTCTGTTTCTCATATTACAATTCCTCCACATGACT